>Ga0334896_1000090_pt1 | contig 135432 bp, 131 predicted proteins | sample GraSluR3_MG_8_FD_207734 | JGI IMG/M metagenome (GOLD analysis project Ga0334896, IMG submission 207734) | Sludge microbial communities from methane-producing bioreactor in Wageningen University, Netherlands - Granular Sludge_27_06-R3 | ecosystem: Engineered > Bioreactor > Anaerobic >... | reverse complement strand
GTGCTTTTATTGGCACGATTTTGTCACCATCCAATATGTTTACATGTAATCTTTTTAAATCATTTATAATAATCCACTAACTGGCATAGATTTAGGTACTTTAATTAGTTTAACAATTATCTTCACAGTTATGGGGAATCTAAGCAGGTGGCGATTTTGAACCGTTTTTGGGGATATTTAAGTGCAGTAATGGTTGCATTACTATTTGGAATTTGGTTTTCTCTGGATAAGATTTTACTGGGTTACCTACATCCCCTGGCCCTGGCCGCATTGATTTATCTTCTGGCAAGTGCATTTCTATTTTTAATAAGAGTTTCACCCCTGCATCATAGTTTGCTGGAAATCGTCCACCGGGAAAGCAAGGTGCAAATCCACATTTCACGAAGAAACTACCTGACCCTATTTTTAACAGCCATATTTGGGACCGTAATTGCCCCTGTATTGTATTTAACTGGTTTAAATCAGATAACCGCTGTTAACGCTGCTCTTTTAACCAATGTTGAAATACTGTTCATTATTCTCCTGGGCATATTCTTCTTAAAGGAAAAGGTTAAGGCCAAAGACATCGTTGGATTTATTTTTTTACTCATAGGGGCCATATTCCTGAGCACCAATAACTTACAGGATTTGACTTTTGACCAGAGTTTAGTAGGAAGCCTCCTGGTGGTTTCAGCATGTTTCTTTTGGAGTATGGATACAACTCTAACCAAATTCTTAAGTAACAAGAGGGATATATTTCTCCTCACCAGTCTTAAATGTGGAATTGGAGGGTTAATCTTATTTTTAATAAGCATTTTCCGGGGATTAAACTTCACACTTCCCTTAAACATGGTCCCGGTGTTGCTGTTCATTGGTTTAGGTTGTATGAGTTTTTCAATAGTTCTCACCTACATTGCCATCCGTGAAATAGGATCCACCCGAACCGGATCCATATTCTCCACCAGCTCCCTCTTCGGAGCAGTAGTTGCATTTATTATTCTGGGAGAGTCTTTAGAAGCCACTCAACTGTTTTTTGGTATTTTAATGTTCTTGGGCATACTAATATTATACAAAAACGGGAATAAAATTAATTAAGAGTAGAATTCATCAAGAACCCAATCAATCAATAGTAATGTTAAAAATACATCAGGAGAATCAGGTAATCAGAGGTTAGTATGTTTAGAGAGATAATCAGTATTTCAGAATCTTTCATTATCAGCAATGTATCCTGGGCAGTGTTCTTAGGCTGTATTCTGGAACAGATAATTGTTCCCATCCCCGCCAGTTTAATAGTTTTAAGTTCCACTTTCATCATCCTGAAGGGAACCAGCTTTTCATTGCCTGCAGTGTGGACTTTGCTGGTGAAAATTGTGATCCCTGCCTCACTAGGGATTACCCTGGGATCCTTTGTTTACTATACTCTGGCCTATAAACTGGGAACACCATTCATCGAACGAACCAGCAAATATCTGGGAGTTTCAGTTAATGATGTCTTGGATGTGGAAAAAAAGTTCAAGGATAGTCGTTATGATGACATCTTCATGTTCCTGGCCCGTTGTTTTCCAGTGATCCCCAGCATAGCCATCAACCTTTTCTGTGGCTTAATCAGGTATGACCTTAAAAAATACATCATCACCACATTCCTGGGTTCTGCAGTGCAAATTTTTGGCTGGGGAATGCTGGCCTGGTTTGCGGGAAATATTTACCTGATTCTGGAAGATAAAATAGCTTATATGAGTAACATTGTCACTGGAATCATTATTGTGGCGGTTGTATATTTCATAATCATGAAAAGACGTGGCAAAAACCGGAAAGATAGTCCTTAGAATGGATAACTCCCAGTGTTTCGACCACTATTCATTGTTATAAAATAAGTTATAATATGGGTTGGCACATCCACAACTTGTTTGAATTCAAAGAAAATATTAATTTATTTTTATTCAAGGGGAGGATGGAATTTGTTATTTTCCTTTTTAGTATTGACCTAATCTGGGCGCAATTTGAGAGAAATTGGTAGAAAATTTGGAATAATTATTTAAACAATCTTCATAAAAGGATTGATGTGGATTTCGTAAAAAGACGAATTCGGAGATATAAATGAATAAAATGCATTCGAGGTGGTTACTTTAAAGAATTTCAATGATCTTAATAAACTTAATTTCGCCTATGGGGAGTATTATCCCTTCATTTCATCTATGTGCTTGAATCAGGTTACTTGAAAACTTAGTCAGGGTTAACTCTTAGTGTATATCACCTCAAAAATATGTTTAGTGATTTGAAGACCAACATTCAAATATCCTATCTTTTTTTTGAGGGTTGTAAATTTAATATGAATACTTTAAAATCAGGAGTGGATAGTGTGATTAAAGAGATTTTGAAATGGAGACCGGTAGCAATTGGAGTGGCAATGGTTTTAACACTCTATGTAATTTCAGACATTATTTCCGGAATAACTTTAGTATTACCCACCTTTTTACTGGCTGGAATTGCAGTTGGCTTCATTATAAATGAAACAGAAAAGAATGGAGTTATTAATGGAGCTATACTGGGTTTGATTGGTGGGGTAATAGTTAATGGAATCCTAATTTCAATGATGTATCTGCAAGGATACGGAGACTACCTGGTTAGCATAATCAGCACATGTCTCATTTATTTAGTGCTTGAAATTGTTATTGCTGCAGTAGGAGGAGTTTTCGGATCATTGATTAGATGCGAATTTGATAAGAGTGAAATGGAAGAGTTTGAAGCTAGTGAAGATTAAAAAAATTAAATATTTTTTTTCTTTTTTGGATAATCTTCCATTTTTTTTTAATTGAAAGTTATTTTTTGGATTAGGAATTAGAATTATATTTTTTTGCACAATCTAAGAACAATTATTTTTGAAAGTAACCAACTGGCAATAAACTCATTTTTTAAGATTTTCTAACCATTCAATTGCCTCTTCGGCTATGTCTTCAGAAATATCCTCAATCCAGTCCTGTTCACTCCAGGTGCACACATCTTCTTCTTCAATATCTCCCACCATATCTTCCACACGGTCCTGGTCAGTGAACTCACCTAAAACTGATTCACAAAAATTGAACTCTTTATCATGATTATCGAATAAAACATCCCAGCTTTCAGTTTCCCGGAGCTCCCAATACCAATAATAATTCCTAACGGTTTCTTCACCTGGTTTCTGTTCATCAAATGATTCTTCCTCTTCATAACCAATAATAAGAACCTTGTTTTCGTCTAAATAGATATGTTTCTCCCATACATCCTTTTCAATCTGTGTTTTTTCCAGTTCTGTCTCTTCTATTCTTTCTACCAGTTTGTCTTTCCCCATCATTAGATAACCCCTAAAGACATAATCTACGAAATATGAAAGATTCTCCATAACTATTATGTTGAGAATTGCACTTATTTTTTTATGTGTAAGAACGGTAAAGGCAATTTATGGGATGTTATATTTGGGAGTATATCCCATTGTTTGAACATTTAAAATTACCATCACTCCTTCTAATTTTATAAAATCCCTTAACCGTCATTAAACAGTGAAAAAAATACCATATAAGAATAATACCCATAATCTATTATATCATTAAGAAGATAAAAAATATTAAAAAATATGGAAGTGGGTGTAAAAAATGAGAGTCAGTGACTTTATTGGAATGAAGGTTATAGATATTGGTGCCAAGGAAGTGGGAAAGGTGGAAGACCTGGCTGTTACAATAAAAAAATGCATGGTTGAACAGATATTCATAGCCACAGGATCTGCCTTGAGTAAAAAGTATTTTGCAGTTAAAGAGGAGGACGTAGCTGCTATCGGGGACTATGTTCAGCTAAAATTCAATGGGGAAGTGCTGGAGAATAAGATCAAAGTGGATAAACTCGATGATCTAGCCTCTAAAGAAAAAAGATTCAAAAATTTGGAGGGAAAGGTAGTTCTCGCAACGGAAGGTATGGAAATAGGAAAGATACAGGATATGATCATTGATCCAGCCGGATGCCTAATCCATAATGTGGTAATTTCCATGGGTGGAACCTTCAATCGGAAACAGGTTCTAATCTCCAGTGATGATATTGCCGAAATTGGGGATTACATGATACTGAAACTTTCCAAAGAGCAAATTGAGGAAATGGCTGTGGATTAAACTGCATCTTTTAAAATAAATTCTTTTTTTTATTCCTAAATCATTTTTTTAATGTTTGTTTAATAAAGATTATCCTTAAAAAACCTAGAATATCCATTGAAATACTATTTCAGCATGGTTTATCCAATTCATCCAAAATCTCGTTTATCTTTTGATTTACTTCACCAATACTCCCTGCCGTGTTAATGATATACCAGCCCTGGGCCAATTTCAAAGCCTTTTCCCGTACCTTAATGAGATCATCCCGGTTTTCAAACATTTCTGTTTCCTCACGGGAGGACATTCGTCTGAGGGACTCTTCTACTTCCAGATCTAAGAAGAACATATACTGTGATGTGGGAAGCATCCTGGTGAAAAAACTGTAAAGAAGCTGTGCCAGGGGAAGGGGCAGGTAAGCTAACCCCATCAGGTAACGGACCATGATAATGTTATCTGATTTACCCTTATATTTTCTAACAGAACGGATAACATCCAGAGCATAATAAATTGAAGCTTTGATTCTATTCAATTTTCCCCGGCCAAGCAGGGCCTTTTTGGCCTTTAATCCATAAGAATTGTCAATAGAAGGGTGTTCCCTGAGAATAACACCCTCCCCGCGGGATAGGTATCTTTTTTCAATAAATTTCGCTTGAGTACTCTTCCCAGAACCGTCAAGTCCGTCAATAATAATAAAACGCATATTATCCTCTAATATTAGATGGTCAGTAAAATATAAGTTATAACTGCTGAAAAACAGGCTGTAATGTTATCCAGGCCTTTCGGTGTCAGTCCTTCCAAGATGGTGGCTACCATTGCCACCGCTACAATTACCAGTGGATTAACTGGCACTGCATAATAGGCTAAAACAACCCATAATACGCATACGAGTACTATGAACATGGTCAGGGATCCTTCCAGGCTTTTGGTGTCTCCGGAGAGGTTGTATTTAATTTTACCATACTTCACACCAACTAGTGAGGCCATTCCATCACCGTAGGACATGGCAGCTATGCCCACGGCGATAATCCAGGGCTGATCAAAGAAGATAATGGCCAGAACTGTCCAGGAGATGGCATAATAAACCAGGCCCAGACCATGACCGGAACTGGATATTCTGTCTTTTATCTTCAATGGGGAATAAGGGCTTATCAGAAAAGTTAGGAGAATAAATGGGGCAGCCACTAAGAGGGCCATAACCCATCTTGATTGGAAGAGGGGTAATATGAATAAGATGTTCCCTACCATGATGTGCAGGAACTTTCTACTGAAATTAGGATGTTCTTTAATCAATTTCTGGGAAATCACCAGTAAAAGTATCACGTATGCATAAACCAGTATTAAACCTATGATATCGCCATTATCCATGATTCTTTAGTACTTCCTCCACCTATAAGAGAATTTGGATTTTCAATCACTGAGTCACGGGCATCATCAGATTAAATAATTGAAACAATAATATTTTATAGTGATTTAACAGTTCAGGGGGATTAAAAATATATTTTAAATCTATTATTACCCTGGATTATTTATAATTCAGTTAAATAAATTAGGACGCTTTAAATAATTTCTTTTTATTGGTTAAATTGGAAATGAAAATATTATGAGATTATGGTTTGAAATATTTTGGGCGGTGAAAATCTCACCTGCTTTTCGAGTGGATCCTGGGAATTTCCCAAAGTTTATTAGTTATTTTGAGGATAGGAAAAGCTATGTACATCTGTTTGGAGGGAATTGATGGTTCCGGAAAATCCACACAACTGGAACGTCTGGGTAAATGGCTGGAAAATTGTGGTTTCACCGTAACCCGCATTAGAGAACCTACTGATTCACCAGTGGGTAGGTTAATTAGGGTGATGCTTCAGGACCCTAAGGCACAGGATGAAGGTTTCCAGAGGACATTAGCACTTCTCTTTGCTGCGGATCGAACGCTTCTCATGGATAAGATCCATGCAGAGGAAGAAATGAAACGGATTGTTATCAGTGACCGTTCATTCTACTCCAGTCTGGCTTACCAGAATGGTGAAGAATGGATAGCTCAGATAAATCAGCATGCCCTGGAACCGGACCTGGTAATATTACTGGATCTGGAAGTTGGAATTGCCATCAGTAGATGTGATGGTAATGACAGTTTTGAAGATGCGGATTTCCTGGAGAGTGTCCGTCAAAGATACCTTAAACTTGCTCAACAGCATGGCTTCATGGTGGTTAATGCTAACAATGGGGTTAACAAAGTTCAAGATGATATAAAAAGAATCGTTGCCCCTAAACTGGGTATGTGCATATAGTTTCTCGTTCTGAAAAATGAGAAGTGGACATAAGATCTTGGATGGAATTTAAAAAACAAATTTGAATTAAAGTAATAGACTAAACTGGATCAATTCAAAAATTGATAAGAATCAAAAAACCTAAAAAAAGGATTCAAAAAATTTAATCATTTTTTTCAAGTTCTTTTATACGCTGATTAAGGGCTTTTACAATGTGGTCTTGGGCATTTTCCAGATTTTCTTTCTTCCCATAGAGTAAAGGGCCGTCATCAGTGGTTTTTAGTTCCAAATCGAATTTGGTTATGACTTCAGCCATTATCCTTTCAGTAATTCCCGGGGGAATCCGCATCTCATACAGCATATCTTCTCCCATCACATCTTCTTCTATTCTATCTTCTGCCATAGATATCGCCTCAATATTTATGAAAAATCAATTAATTTTATTATTCTATTATTTATTCAAATCTCCTCTAATTTCTTATAGTTCGGCTTATAATTTTCTCTTTAACCTGTACTAATAATTAATCTTTTAGGATATCAAGTATGGAATAATTTACTTCTCAATTTTTAAGAAAATCCCGTACTGGTTCTAAAATATCCGCCAAACACTCCGCAACCCCATTTTTTAGATCGAGCGGATGTAATTCTCCATCCCCATACATTTGTTCCAGTTCTGTCTGGGTTAATTCCAGGTTTCCCCCAAACTTCTCGGGTCGTTTTATAAGCAGGGTTTCTCTTTCACTGAATATGAAATGATGGGCTATCTCCAAAACTGGATTTCCATCAACTTCCCCTGCAGGGCAGTAACTCTTTTTGATCTTTTCAGTGATCAATGCTGGTTCATCATCAATGGCTATGAAGTTCTCTTTACTGGAAGACATCTTATCCGAGCCATCAGTACCGTGCAGTAGGGGTGTGTGAATACACACCGGTGACTGGAATCCCAGTTTAGGCAGGTTGTCCCTGGCCAGCATATGGATCTTACGTTGTTCCATACCTCCCACTGCCAGGTCTACTTCTAAAAACAACATATCCACCACCTGCATCAGGGGATAGATGACCTCTGCCACTTGATGGTCCTCAGCATCCCTGGTTATCTGGGCCATGCTCCTTTTAGCCCGGGTTAAAGTAGTGGAAAGGGCTAACTGGTAAACTTTCATGGTATAGTCTTCACCGGTCTGGAAACTACTGCCCAAAATGAATTCAGTATCTTCAGAGAGCCCTAAAGCCCTGAAACAACGCTGGTTGTATTCGGAAATCTTTTTAATTTCCTCTAAACTTCCCTTACCATTGAGGTAGGCATGAAGATCTGCCAGGAGAATTTTTATCTTAAAACCTGCCTTCTGCAAGTCTATCATCTTCTTCACAGTGATGGCATGTCCCAGATGCACCTTTCCTGATGGTTCATATCCAATGTAGGCTGTTCTTTCATCTTTTTCCAGTTTACTTTTAAGTTCTTCTGGAGTTACCACTTCCAGGGCGCCTTGCTCTATAGTGTTCATTGTAGAATCCATGTCCATTGTTGTCACCATCATGGGTTTTATCGTAGTGATTTTAATATTAAATTAATCTAATTATCAATTATCTTTTATTATATCCTTTTTAGGGGGGATAATGTACAGTTTTCCCTTTATTTCAATTACTTCCACTTCTTCCCCGATATTTAAGTCAGTTAATCCCAGGATCATAGGTAAATCCAGGGGTTGGTAGGTTTCAGGGTGTAATAACTGTATTTCTGTGGGGGATTTGGAAGTAACTGTGGTTGTTTTCACATCTTCCCTGCTGGCCACCTTTTCCAGATTATCATATTGGCGCCAGGATATGGATATATTCTCCAGTGTTCCCAGGTCCATGGAAACAATCTTTCTCCCATTCAAATCAATTACCTGCCCTATATGATTTTCATGGGCCAGAAAGTCCCCTTTCTGGAACATGGGGAGCCTTAGGGAGATCCATATTCGATAGAGGTCCTTCCCTGCAGATTTGTCCCGGCCCATCAGTCGGGGTGATTCTCCCATCATTCCCCCCATCTGCTCTTTGAGGGCATTGGATATCTTCCGAGCAGCCTTGTATGATCCGAAGTAGTAATCAACTCCCTCCTTAAGCATTAACCTTTGGGATAAGTAAGCCATTCGGTTGGTGCGGGAGAGTTTTTCAAGGAGATTTTTTATAATCCCATCCACGGTCTGGATTTCTTCATTACTCAAGAGTCTTTCGTCTGCTCGTAACTGCAGGACTGCTTCGTAGTATCCTGAGGCATACTTACTGCATTCTGGGCAGGCGTTACGATTAATTTTAACATTAACCTTAAATTCCCTTTCAATGGGCACACCTAAAACCGTCCCGTTGGCTTTTACCAGGAGTTCCAGGAGGGATCCCCTTTGATTAATGAGATCTATTTCCAGCACCACATCATCAGCATTCACGTCAGTTACTGATGCTTTGGCTATGGTCTCTGCAACTAAATCTTCTTCTGATTGTTTTGTTTCCTGCCATCTATCTCCCATATGGAGGGATGAACAGTGAGCACAAACTTCAACCTCTAATTCGGGGGGTATGCTGATTAATTTATTATTAGCAGCAAAACAGGAATGGCAGAGACCTTCAAACAGTTTTTCGTCTTCTTTACCGCATTCAATACAGAACATAGTATCTAGATCTATAATATTTATTTAACAAAAATTTTTTCTAAGTTTAAAAAAGTAATAGAATAAAAAAAGGGAATTAAAGGGTCTTTAGAGGAGCCTTAGCGCCGCATGCCTCACATTTAAGAAGGAATATGCGGTCTTCCCTTATTATTCTGGTATCTGGCCGGTTACACTCATGGCACATGATGAACCGTTGCACGTAGTCCTCCATCCGCTCGTTAATGAGGTAATGGGTGAATTTTCCCTGCATAATAGCTCGGTTTCCTTCCAGGTTCCCAGCAGTACCCAGTTCCCTTAACAGGAATTTAAGGATGTGTTGTGGGTCCCGGTTCATGGCATCGGCTATTTCTCCAAAGTTCTGGATTATAGTCCGGTTTCCCTGGATTATTGAGTAAGCCTTAGGTACTGAGAACCTTTTGGTCTCCAGTGCCTGTGGCGGTAATTGTTCAATGGCTCGATCCAGTAATTCTTCATAATCGCTCATATTTGATACCTCCTTCAACTAAAATTCGCGTAAAACTGGTTAAACTAAATTTAACTTAAATAAAGAAAAATTTAACATAATTCCAACTCAGGCAACTCTAAGGTAACCTTGCTGGGGTTCGTAAATGATTCCTTTTCGTTTCAACTGACGGATCAGGTCTTCTACCTTCTCCTCGCTCATGTTATATCTATCTCGCATTTCAGTTATAAGTATATTGGTGGGTGCTCGTCCGCCGTACTCTTCTTCCAGTTCTTTGATAATTTCCTGCACCACCCTGATCTTGTCTCGATCAGACTTGGGAGTACGACCTTCCACCTTGTCAATATCCACTTTACCCGTCTCTGGATCGTATCCTACCTGTTTGAGACAGTTTTCCTGGAGGGTGACCGCTCGTTTAGCATCTTCACGAGTAACTTCGGCTCCCAATCGAATTTTAGAGCTTGCTTCGGCTAACCGGACCAGAGCTTCCAGCTGTCTGGCTGTGATAGGCACTGGAGAATCTTCATCAACAGACCCACCACGCATACCTACGTAAAACTCTCGAAGCACATCCATGGCCTCGTTGGTTAAGTGGGGGTGGACATTTCTCCGGGCATAAGCAATGTATTTCCTGAGAAGTTCGGGTTCGATATCATATGGTACTGCAGTATCTCGGTGTGTGTTAAGAATGTGGGTGGCCAGTGCGCTATCTTTTTCAATATCTGGCTTATCTTCAACTACAAAAGTGAGGTCAAAACGTGATAAAATTGTGGAAGGGAGATTAATTTGTTCTGCTATTGATTTATAGCGGTCAAAACGTCCGAACTTGGGGTTTGCTGCTGCTAAAACTGAGCAACGTGAGTTTAAAGTGGCCATGATCCCGGCTTTGGCTATACTGATGGTCTGTTGTTCCAGGGCCTCGTGGATGGCGGATCGATCTTCTGGCCGCATCTTGTCCAGTTCGTCCACACAGACATTACCTTTATCCCCCAGGACCAGTGCACCTGCTTCTAATGACCAACCACCGAACTCATCCCTAACAGCCGCAGCAGTTAAACCTACACCACTGGTACCCTTTCCACTGGTGTAAATACCACGCGGGGCCAGTTTAGACACGTACTTGAGCATCTGAGACTTACCTATACCCGGATCCCCCACAATGAGTATGTGTATGTCTCCCCTGATCCTGGTCTTATCGTCCAATTCTTTAGCAGATCCACCGAATAATTGTAGGGCTATTGCTTCTTTCACTTCCCTGTATCCTTTTATGGATGGTGCGGTGGAGTTGATTATTTTATTGTAAACATCGGGATTGGCAGCCAGTTCTTTGATTTTTTCCTCATCTTCCGGGCTGATCTTTAACTCTTCGAACTCCTGTTCCAGGGCACTGATGTAGTTACCATAAATGTAATTATGAAAACGTTTTGTTTTCTCATCCCGAACGGTTTTCATGGTTCCAGTGATTCTAACCACGTCTCCAGGGGTTACAGTGTCTACCAAGTCGTCTTCCAGTACCACGTTGATCTGACGGGGTTGTTCCCCTCCAGAGAGGTTTTCCAGGGGTTCCTGTACTTTGGTGTTTTGGGTGTCCATGAACTCTGATTCTTCCTGGAGAATACGGAATGACCGACCTCCGCATTCCTGGCAAAGTGCGGGTTCAGTGACTAAATTGCTTTTTTGCTGCACTTCATGTAGCCTCATACAACTACGGCACTCAAAAATGGCTTTTAAAATTCGGGGCCTGATTTCATCGGTTTTTCGTACAATTCCATCCACTGCTACGAACTTACCTATGTATTTGCTGCGCAGAAAGCGTAGAGGGATGTTGTTACGCACATTTTCGAAGCGAATATGAAGCTCCGCGTTTTTTCTAAGGGGGTCAATGTTTTGAACGGCCTTGGAAGCGGCTTTGATTACTTCGTCTGGTTTTTCGATTATCAGGTCGGCCAGGTCCGGGTCGAACATCTCTAGCTCTACGTAGTCCACTAACACTGATCTGTCTTCGGGATATTTCTCCAAAGCTTCATAAACAGTGTCTTTATACTTGGTACTAAAGAACTCCTCGAACTTGGCCACAGGATTTTTAGTTTTGTCAGTTGTAGATTCGGCTGAAGTTTCCATCGACTAACTATAATATCTTCTATTATAAAAAAATTCTCATGAAATATTAAACTTATTAAAAAAAGCCAGTATCGGTTTTAAACCTTTTAATTTTTTCTAAATTCTTTTAAACTAATTTTAATCTATTTAAAACTCTTTCAAATACTTATATTGTTAATTAAATGAATTTGGGCAACAAGAAATAGTAATAATTTATAAAATTATTATAATAATATTATTGGGTGAGGTATTTTATATAAAGGAGTTGTTTTGATATATTAGCTAGGAATAGATAAACAGAAACATTCGTTGGAAAGAAATATCTGATAATAAAAAAATTATCTGCTATAAAATAAAAATAAATATGTTGATTCAAGGAATGTGGGAATTAACTGATAACTTCTACTCTCTATAATTTAATACATTCCTGTTTAAATTTTGTTTATTGAATTTACTAAACAAAGTTCAGTTCCAAGGTGAATAAATGAAAAGATCAAGGTTAAGAATGTTCAAGGTTACTTCCATGACTATTTCAGTTATGGGGGTGTTGATGATAGTGGCCACAGTGGCCATACTGGCCTACTTTGGATTCCAATCACTTTCATCTTTCATATCAGACGATGCTAGCTCTAATAATGCTAATGAGCAATTAGTATCTCTTAGATCAGAGTATTCAAGTCTAAAAACTCAATTTGATAATGTTAAGATTCAGGTTCAAAAAAGTTCCAACACCAAATTGAAAGAGGATTATAATGCTGCAGAATTGGAGTTGATTAAAACTCAGTCAGCTATTGGTGATGTTGAGAGTGCTATTTCAGTGGGTAAACCTGCTGATGAGGTGACCGCAAGGATTGAAACCGCCAAGGTCCAACTGGAAAAAGCTAAATCCAGTTTAACCGGTATAAGATCAAGAATATAACAACGGGATGGTATTTAATCTAGATGAATTCATTCACTAAACCGGATATTCTATATTAAATCCCATTTTTTTGATTTTTAATTCAAATTAGTGATATAATAGTTATTGATTCAGTTTAGGGATAACTTAACTGGTATATCAAAAAACTTTAATTTTAATAACCTAATTCTGTTTTCCCGCTCTTCTAAAACCTCTCCCTACTATGTACATTTCTCCACTTTTTTTACGTGAAGATGGTGGTTTGGTGGTTCTCACAGTTTGGAAATTTCTTTTAACCTCCTTCAGGAGTTCAGGATATCCTTCCCCCTGGAAAACCTTCATAATTATGTTACCTTTATATTTAAGGACACTGTCGCTAATCTGCAGTACAGTTTGTGCCAGGTCCATGACTCGGAGTTGATCCAGATCCTTAATCCCGGATAGTTTAGGGGCAGCATCGGATATGATCACCTGGGCCTTACCCTGCAGGGTGCGTTTAATCTCGTTAATAGTCTCTTCCTGGGTGAAATCCCCTTTTATGCCCCAGAAATTTTCTTCAGGGAATGGTTTTATCCAGTTAAGATCCACAGCAATCACTAAACCATCTTCACCTGCTGCTTCCAGGGCCACCTGGGACCATCCGCCAGGAGCAGCCCCTAGATCAACCACAGAATCCCCTTTTTTGATTATTTTATATTTACGGTTTAATTGTAATAGTTTAAAGGAAGCTCTGGAACGGTAATCCTGTTTTTTAGCTTTCTTATAATACTCATCATTTCGATGTTCTTGATTCCATTGATTCATTATAATCTTTCTCCTTTAAAATTAAGTGCTTTACAGATTGGATCCCCAATTTTAACTATCTTAGCATCTAATTTCCTTTCTTTAAGGTCTATAATCATCACTGATGGGTCTGATAGTCGGGGCACGGTGGGGCTTCCCGGGTTAAGCAGTAACATATCGGGTAATTCCTTAATGAAGGACCAGTGGGTATGACCAGTTATTAAAACTTCCACTCCCATCTCCAAACCAATGTAACGTAACTGCTGAGTGTCTCCCCGGGGAAACACTTCTCCATGGGCCAAACCAATTGGGATGCCTTCCAAATCCAATTTTTCTCTTTCAGGGAGTTTTAATCCCTTGTAGCGATCCATATTGCCCTGAACACAGATGGTGGGTGCTATTTCTTCCAGCTGATCTTTAACCTGGAGTGAAACAAGATCTCCAGCATGTAATATAAGATCTACATTTTCAAAAATTTCAAAAACCTTTTCCGGGATATATATGGATCTCTCTGGAATGTGAGTGTCTGAAATAACGCCAATTAACATTCAAATCTCCTAAATAGCTGTTAGATTTTTAATTTTTTAATGAATTTTTAGAAATTGAAAGGCATGGGAATGATACATATTTATTCACATCTATCTACCAGTATCCAACAAAGTTCTTATCTATAACCTGATGGTATGATGTTAGTTATATTGCAGTGGGCATTATCCTACCAACTACTATTATATAATATATGTAATATGTACCATAATTTACCATATTATTTATAATCAACATATCAGATTATATTGGATGGTATGTTGTTGGTCAAACCAGATTATAATTATTATTAAATATTGAATTATTATTATTTAAGTGATTTTCATGCACGAAGTTATAGTATGCGAGAAACCTAAGGCATCTGAAAAGATAGCTGGTGCCATACCTGGCAAAGCAGTAAAGAAGAGTTATAAAAAAGTACCTTACTATGAAATAGAAGAAGGTGGGAAAAAAACCACTGTACTTTCGGCAGTAGGTCATTTATACTCTTTATCTCCCTTAAAAAAGGAAAAGGGACGTATGTTTGAAGTGGGGTGGGTGCCACTCTATGAGAAGGATAAAAGCAAAAAGTATGTGAAAAATTACATTGATGCCATTAAAAAATTCTCTAAAAATGCAGATAGGTTCATACATGCCTGCGATTACGATATTGAAGGTACATTAATCGGATTCAATGCTTTGAAGTATGCCTGTGGTGAGGATAGTATTGATAATGTGGTACGTATGAAATTCTCCACACTTACCAAGGAAGACCTGTTAAGAGCATACAATGAACCAATTGAACTTGATTTCAATCAGGTGGATAGTGGGGAAGCTCGACATGTTCTGGATTTCATCTTCGGAGTGAACATATCCAAAAACCTCACGGATTCAGTGATGAAAGCCACCAGCCGTTACATACAACTATCTGCTGGCCGAGTTCAAACCCCAACACTAGCCATCCTGGTTGAAAGGGAGAAAGAAATACAGAGCTTCATCCCAGAACCATACTGGCATATAAAGGCTAAAATCGAAGGAAATATAATTGCCGATCATAAGAAGGGTAAAATCTTCGATAAAAAAGTCCAGGATGAAATACTGGCAGATTGTGAGGGTAAAGATGCCAGGGTCAGTAAAATTGGTATTAAAGAAACCCCACAGTTACCTCCGGTTCCATTTGACCTTGGTTCTCTGCAATCTGAGGCTTACGGAGTTTTTGGTTTCAGTCCCAAGAAAACCCAGTCCATTGCCCAGAATCTCTATGCGGAAGGATATACCTCCTATCCCCGTACATCATCTCAAAAATTACCACCTAGCATTGGTTATAAGAAGATACTAGGGCAACTTCAAAAGAACGCTGCATTCAGAAAACAAATTGAAAAGCTCAAGGAACCAATCAAACCTCGTGAAGGTAAAAAAACAGATGAAGCTCACCCTGCCATCCACCCCACCGGCCTGATTCCTAAAGGGCTGGGAAGAGACTATCAGAAACTCTACGAACTTATTGTATACAGGTTCATCAGTGTTTTCGGTGAGAATGGTCTCCTGGAAACCATGAAAACCCAACTAGATATTGGGGGTCAGGAATTCAGCTTCAGCAGGAAAAGAATGGCAAAAATGGGTTGGAGAGAACATTACCCCTACCGTAAAGTGGAGAACGATGAGTTCCCTGCACTCAAAGAGGGGGATTGCCTGGATGCCAGGGCATACTCCGAGGAAAAGGAAACCAAACCTCCAGCCAGGTATAATCAGGCTTCACTCATCCGTGAACTGGAAAAACGTGGTCTTGGGACCAAATCAACCCGTGCTAATATCATATCCATCTTGTACGATCGGAAATACGTTGAAGGTCAAAAGATCTCAGTCAATCAGTTGGGTGAGCACCTCATTGACACCCTCAAAAAATACTCGGAGAAAATAACCAGTGAAGAACTCACCCGAGAATTTGAAACCAAATTAGAGGGGATAATGAAGGCTGAGGTTAAAAAGGATGAGATAATTACTGAAGCCAAATCAGAAGTAAGTTCCATACTGGATGATATCGATGCTAACAAGATGAAAATTGGGGAAGAGCTCTACGCTGCCTACCGGGAGAGCATGATTGTGGGTAAGTGTAAATGTGGTGGTAACCTCATCATGATCAACTCACAGAAAGGCGGTAGCTTTGTGGGCTGTACCTCATATCCCGATTGTAAATCAACCTACTCCATGCCCAGGGGTGCTACAGTTCTTAAAACAAAATGTGAGGAATGTGGCCTTCCAATGATCTCCTTTGGAAAACCCAGACAGAGGGCCTGTATGGATCCTAAATGTGGCCGTGACGGTGATGAACCTTTACAGAATGAAGTGGTGGGAGTCTGTCCCGACTGTGGGAAGGATCTCATAAAAAGAAGGGGACGATACGGTGAATTTGTGGGATGCAGTGGGTTTCCACGATGTCGCTACACCCGTTCACTGGAAGAAAAGCAGGAACCCACAGATGAAAAGTCTTAAAAAACCTTAAAATTTCATCTTTTTATCATTAATTCATTTTTTACCTATTATAGAATTTTTTTGGGTAATCTGTTATTAAATCCGAGAGTTGAGACTCTGTCCTAGTAATACTAAAACTGCCAAAGGCTTATACTTTAAATAGTTAAAACATCCCAATATTAGATAAATAGACTAACACGTTTACAAATCAATCCTAATTCAACAAAAAGGTGAAATGGGGAAAGAACAATATGGACGCAAAGAACATCTTAACTAAATTAAAACCAATCATAATTGTCCTACTTTTATTTTCTTTAGTATTTTTCCTCCGGGCACAGGCAGCTGACATCCCGGGAGTTCCTGACCAGATGAAAACATACTTCCAGGAGGATACGGGTCTCCCTTACTTCAGTGAGATGGACTCGTATTATAACTTCCGTTTAACAAACAACTTCGTGGAAAACGGCCGTTTAGGGGATACCACCATAAATGGTACAGATTGGGACCTGCATTCATACTTTCCTCCAGGAAGATCTGCAGAATATCCACCCCTCATTGCATGGATCACGGCATTCTTCTACCAAATAGCCAATTTATTCGGAGATTTCCCCTTACTGGTGGTCAGCTTCTGGACACCAGCTATCATAGCTTCACTGTGTGTCATACCTGCCTACTTCTTCATAAAGGGAATAAGCAATGAGTATGGTGGTATAACTGCCGCAGTGTTAGTGGGAGTATCTACTTTCTATTTCTCCCACACCTTCGCCGGTTTCTTCGACACCGACATGTTCGGTATGATCCTACCCCTTCTGGTTGTATGGTTCTTCAGTGTTAGTATCACGACCACTGAAAGCCGGAAGAAAATGTTATACGCAGTTTTTGCCGGTATTTCAATGTTAATATTCTCCCTGGCCTGGCAGGGCTGGTGGTATATATTCTACCTGGTGGTGGGAGTCACTGTACTGTACATGCTGATCTCCAAGTATATCTTTGAAATGGATAGCTTCCAATCATGGAGGGGATACTCCAGCAAGAAGGAATGGTTATTAGGACAACCAGTCCTACTTCCACTGGTCATATTCGTGGGTTTAAGCTCGGTATTGATGTTCTTATTCTGGGGAAATTCATTCTTCACTTCCCTCACCGAGCCATTAAGTGTAATCCAACTTCAAGCAGCAACACAGACCAGTGCATACCCTAATGTATTCATATCTGTAGGTGAACTGCAGATTCCAAGTGCAGCCACCGTGGTGGCAGATGTGGGAGGAATCTTCCCATTTGCCTTTGGAATACTGGGGCTGCTACTGATCTTCTGGAACTTAAGGATTAAAAAAGCCAAGGGAAAAACTAAAACCAAAACCAAAGTTTCTAAAAAGGAAAGAATAGCAAAAAGGAAATCACGTAGAAGAAAAGAAGAACCACAAGAGGTTAAACCTGAGCAAACTGAATTGGGGAGCATTATACCGCCTGAAAAGAGAGGTAATTACCTGTACTATGCCATTCTTTTCTCAGTATGGTTGTTAATAACAGCTTACGCTTTTACCAAGGGTGTAAGGTTTTTGGAAGCATTTTCACTCCCTATAGCGCTTTGTGCAGGAATCTTTGTAGGGTTCATTGCTGATTATCTGAAAACCCAAATAGAAAAACCACTCTTCCACACAATTGCCATGGCTTTAATATTGGTGCTGGTGTGTTTCGCCCCGGTAAGTTCTGCAAACACAATATCTAACTCCGTAATCCCTGGAACTGATGATGCCATGGTAAATACACTTACCTGGGTAAAGAACAACACACCATCCAATGCAGTGATGACCTCCTGGTGGGATTTCGGACACCTCTTCGCAGCCAAGGCAGATAGAGGAGTCACCTTTGACGGAGGTTCACAGAACAACGCACGCGCATACTGGGTTGGTAAAGCATTATCTACCAATAATGAAGCCCTCTCGGCAGGTATACTTAAGATGCTGGCCTCCAGTGGAGATAATGGTTATAATACCCTGGAAAACTACACCAATAACACGGGAAAAACTGTGGAAATCATGGACAAGATTCTGGTTGCTGATAAAACGTCAGCCCAGAACATAATGACTACTCAGTACGGATTGACCACTGAACAGGCCCAGAATGTATTACAATACACCCATCCTGCAAATAGCACACCCAGCCTATTCGTCACCAGTCTGGACATGGTTGGTAAAGCAGGTTGGTGGTCCTACTTTGGAAACTGGAACTTTGACAGTAAAAATTCCACTAACTACATCTATTCCCTGGCCCAGGCCAATGCCACCACGGAAAACAATGTGGTCACCATCCAGGGTGAAAACAATGTAACGGTCCAGATCAATGGTACAGGGGTTACTGGGGGTATACAGGTCAGTCCCAACAAAATTGCCCCACCTCATCGCCTGATTGTCGTTACCGATGGAACCACTGCTGTGGACACCATTGTTAACAACCAGAGCACATTTTCCATATTGGTGATTAAACAGGATGACAACCTGATTGCAGTGGCCATGAACAAGGAACTGGAAGATTCCATGTTCACCCGATTGTTCTTCATGCAGGGAGCCGGATTAACCCACTTTAAACTGGCCCACAAAGAACCAGCTAAAGGAATATCAGAAGTAATGGTGTGGAATGTGAGTTAAATAACCCCATTCCCTCACTTTATTATTTTTAATTAAAACCTTTTTAAGTGGAAAATCAATACTAGAATTAAGTGTAAGTTTTTAAGACAATTGCACTACAAATAGTAATATAAGAAATTTTTTAGAATATTGATAATTTGGAATTTGATAATCATATTCTTATTTTAAAGTGAGCTTTATGGACATCGAAGACAGGATCCGCAAGATCGAAGAGGAGATCACCAAAACCCCTTACAACAAGGCAACCTCCCATCATATTGGGAAATTAAAGGCAAAAATCTCCAAGTTAAGGGAGGAATCAATAAAAAGAGGTTCATCAGGTACTAAAGGGAGAGGGTTCACTCTTAAAAAGAGTGGGGATTCAACTGTGGTTCTGGTAGGGTTTCCTTCAGTGGGAAAATCCACCATACTCAACCAGATCACCAATGCCCAGTCCAAGATAGGGGCCTATGAGTTCACCACCCTGGATGTGATTCCCGGGGTTATGGATTATCGTGGAGCGCAGATACAGATATTCGACATTCCGGGAATAATAACCGGAGCTTCCAAGGGAAAAGGAAGGGGAAGGGAAATCCTTTCAGTGGCCCGGAATGCGGACCTTATAGTCATGGTTCTGGATGTTTTCAACCCCCATCACCAGGATCTTATCCTGGAAGAACTCCTTAACATTGGAATCAGGCCCAGCCAGAATGCGCCTGATGTCACTGTAAAACGCAGGAAAATAGGTGGAGTTAAAGTTGCATCCACAGTACCCCTTACCCACATGGATGATGGAACCATCCGTTCCATACTCAACGAGTACGGTGTGCACAGTGCCGATGTTCTCATCAGGGAAGATGTCACTGTGGATCGCTTCATAGATTCACTGGACAACAGTATCGTATACATCCCCCTCCTCCTGGTGGTGAATAAGATCGACCTGGCAGATGCATCCTACCTGGAAGAACTCCAAGAAAAAATGGGCGATGCACTCTACATTGCTGCGGATAAGGGAATGATGATAGATGAGCTTAAAGAAGAAATCTTTGACCATCTTAAACTAATCCGAATTTATCTGAAGCCTCAGGGTAAGAAAGCCGACCTGGAAGATCCTTTAATTGTGAGGAAAGGTTCCACTGTGGAGGATGTTGCCGGTAAGTTACACCGAGATTTCCTAAAAAACTTCCGACATGCAAAGATATGGGGTAGCTCCGTGAAATTCCCCGGACAAAAAGTAGGACTGGACCATGTAATGGAAGATAAGGATGTTCTACGATTAATCATCAAGAAATAATTATATTAATAGTATTCCTTAAGAGTAAAAGACCTTGAATTGGAATTATTTCGTTGGATAGACAATTGTCATGAAATCATAATTAAAATTGTAAAAATCAATATCAATCACAACCTATGAGGTGGAAAAATGAAACTGGATGATATCATAGTCTCAAAGGGAATAGTTGCCGGATACATGGAAGAATTACTGGATTACATGGAAATGGATGTGGCTATAGGTGGAGGGGGCCCATCAGGTCTCACCGCCGGATACTACCTGGCCAAAGCAGGGCTGAAAGTAGCTTTGTTTGAGAAAAAACTCAGTATGGGTGGTGGAATGTGGGGTGGGGGTATGATGTTCAACAAGATAGTAGTCCAGGAAGAAGGAAAACGAATCCTGGATGAAATGGGTATCCGAAACCAGGAATATGAAGAAGGATACTACCTTGCCGATTCTGTGGAATCAGCTTCCACCATCTGCTCCAAAGCCTGCCAGGCGGGGTTGAAAGTCTTCAACCTCATGGAAATTGAAGATGTGATGATCAAGGGGGAAGGTGTGGAAGGGTTGGTAATCAACTGGAGCCCGGTGGAAATGGCAGGTCTGCACGTAGATCCCATCACCGTCGGTGCCCGGGCAGTTATCGATGCCACAGGACACCCCTGTGAAGTGGTTAAGGTCCTGGAAAGGAAAATGGAAGCACCCCTTAAAACTGAAACCGGCAAAATCATGGGAGAAAAGTCCATGTGGGCTGATGTAGCTGAACAGAACATAATGGGCAATGTGGGTGAAATCTACCCTGGAATGTACGTTACTGGAATGGCAGCCAACGCTGTGCACGGTTCACCACGTATGGGTCCCATCTTTGGGGGTATGCTTCTATCTGGAGAAAAAGTGGCGGAGATGCTCATTGAAAAGCTGAAATGAGTAAATGGGTGCAATGGTTGTTTAAACTATAATGCGCAAATGGTTATTAGAACCTAAATAGGTAACAATGGCTATTAAATCAAAACTAATTAATATGGTGGTAGAAGAATGATTTTAATCCTCACAGGAACTCCTGGAACTGGTAAAACCACCATCTCCTGCCTTCTCGCTGAAAAACTAGGCTACCAACTGGTGGATGTAAACCAACTGGTAGATGAAAAACACCTCTACACCGGTTTAGACCCTGAAAAAGACTATAAAATTGTGGATATGGAGGCTTTAGAGGAAGAACTTCACAAGATCCTTGAAGAGGATCATCTTGGAGCTGATTCTGATGAAAAGTTCGGTATAATAATTGAGGGACACCTATCCCATTATTTCCCCCAGGCTGATCTGGTGGTGGTCCTCCGTACTGAACCCAGCATTCTCAAAGGAAGACTCCAAAAAAGAGGCTGGAAAGAAACTAAAATTCATGAAAACCTGGAAGCAGAGGCCCTGGATATTTGCACATGGGAAGCCCATCAGATACACAGCACCAAAGTACATGAAATTGAAACCACCAACTTAACTCCTGAAGAAGCAGTTAACCTTATTTTAGAAGTTATTGCAGGGAAAAAATTATTCCCTGTTGGTGAAATTGATTTTTCAGGATATCTAGGTGGATAGTGTGTATGGGGGTTACGTGAATCCATGTAACCTTTAGTAGGGAAAGCTTTTTAAGGGGTAAAAAGATAAACTAATACATTATTCTTAAGTACATTCTCAGCTTTTAGGAATCAACCCCTAAAAATTCAGATTCTGATGAACTTAAGATCTCCGTATTCTGGCATTCTAATGTTTTACAAGAGGTATATACGTTGAGAAGGGGAAGAAGACCGCGATGGATGATAAAAATAGCCCTAGAGCGTATGGAAATCCTCTTACAACGTGCTGAGGAAGAATTTGCTCTTCATCCTGAGCGTTCCCATAGATACGTGGAAATGGCCCGAAAAATAGCCACCAAGTATAACCTGAAAATGCCATCCTCATGGAGGGGAAGGTTCTGCCGGAACTGTAATAAATTCCTGAAACCAGGTTCTAACTGTCAGCTCCGTTTGAAAGATTCAATGGTAAACATAAAATGCATGGAATGTGGAGAAATTATGAGAAAGCCTTACATGAAAGAAAAAAAGGCAAAACGGAGGAGTAAAATTGAATCCCGCACATTCCAAGAAGGAACTGATGCATAGATCCCTTTCAACCATCACCCTAAACATAGGCAAATCCGGAGTTAACTCTGGTGTTATGGATGAAATCAACCGCCAACTCAAAGAAAGAGAAGTGGTGAAGCTCAGATTTTCAAAGGGTATATCCCCTGAGAAAGAAAACTATATTACCCACATCATCGAAAAATCAAATGCTAAACTCATTGATTTTCGAGGTAACGTTGCAGTAATCTTCAAAAAAAAGAGATAATTAGGAGGATAATATGACTACAATTTACGATGTACCTGCCGACTCGCTCATTAGTCAAGTCGCCAAGGAATTAAATGAAAACAAAAAGATAACCCCCCCAGAATGGACTCCATTCGTCAAAACAGGGGTTCACAAAGAGAGAAGACCTGAAAACCCTGACTGGTGGTATGTGCGATGCGCATCCATACTTCGCCGGGTTTACATAGATGGTCCCGTGGGAATTAACAGCCTAAGAACTTACTACGGTGGGAAAAAGGACAGAGGCACCAGCCCTGAAAAATTCAGGCGAGGTAGTGGCTCTGTAACTCGAACAGCCCTTCACCAGTTAGAAGACGCCGGGTTTGTTGAAAAACGAGAAGACGGACGTGTGGTAACTCCTGCTGGAAGGTCTTTCATGGACAAAGCATCCTTCGAGTTAAAAAAAGATATTCCTGAACTGGCAAAATATTAATGAATCAACATTTATTGGTATGCTTTATAGGATCGGGAGGTATTAGATGAGCGATATTGAGGAAATAAGGCGTAGGAGAATGGAAGAACTGCAACAGCAGGCAGCAGCTCAACAGGCTCAACAGCAATCTCCAGATGCCCAATCCCAGGAACAAATGCGCAGGGAGATGGAAGCTCAGAAGAGACAGGCAATGATGCAGATACTCACCCCTGAAGCACGCAGTCGCCTGGCTAACCTCCGTCTCACCAAACCCGAGTTCGTGGATCAAATCGAAATGCAACTCATTCAACTAGCCCAGATGGGCCGGGTGCAGTCAAAAATTACTGACGAGCAGCTTAAAGAGTTACTCCGCAAACTAGCAGGTCAAAAAAGAGATATTAACATCACTTGGAAATGAAAGCCGCGGTACTCTATAGCGGGGGTAAAGACAGCTCGTTAATGGCTGTCATACTAAAACGCTTAGGATATCAGGTGGACCTTTTAACAGCCAATTTCGGTTTTTATCCCTCCTGGAAATCAGCAGCAGAATCTGCATCCGCATTGGGTTTCAAACACAGTATCCTGGAAGCAGATCCCAATCTCCTGGAGGGAGTGGTGGACTTGATCCTGCACGATGGATTTCCCAACCAGGGGATTAACCACCTGCACCGGGAAGTATTAAAACTGGCCGCAGAGAAATATCCTTTAGTGGCAGATGGTACCCGCAGAGATGATAGGGTGCCTAAGCTAAATCAAATGGAAATACAAAGCCTTGAAGATTCTAAAGGTGTCCAGTATTTGAACCTTGCAGGATGGGGTCATAGAACTATAAAACAGTTGTCAGAACAATTTTTCAACCTGGTGAAAGAACCCACCAGTATGGAAAACAATTCTGACTATGAGATTGAAATAAGATTTCTCATAACCAATCGTGAAGGTGAGGAAGCAGCTAGTAATTTATTCCCACCACACACACAATCAAGAGTAATAGGATGGAGAGAAGATGAGCAGAAATAGACCATTAGCCAAAAAGTTAAGAATGGCAAAGGCAGGCAAGCAGAACAGGCGAGTGCCTCTATGGGTTATGATGAAGACCAATCGTAAGGTCAGAACTCACCCGAAGATGAGACACTGGAGAAGAAGTAGTCTAAAGGTATAAATATTGAATACGAGGAGTGAACAGAGATGGAAAGAGTTTACGTTATACCCCTTCGGGATGCAAAAAAGGCACCCCGTACCAAAAGGTCACCTAAAGCCACCCGTGTGGTAAGGGAATTCATCCAGAAACACATGAAATCCGAAGACGTCAAAATGGACGAATCGGTAAATGAAAAAATATGGGAAAGGGGAATTCAGAAAATACCCCCTAAGATCAAGGTTAAGGCAACCAAAGAAGAAGATGGTTCCGTTCTGGTCACCCTAGCTCAGTAGGTGAGCTCCTATGATTAGGAGAGTTAATCTGGCAGGCAATCCCAACCTTGGTGTTTCCATTGCAGCTACCGATAAAGTGGCTTTGGCCCCACCTAACCTGGGAGAAAAAATGGTGGGAGTTGTGGAGGAATGCCTCCAGGTCCCGGTAATAAAAACCCCCATCAGTGGAAGTAGCCTTGCCGGTGCCCTTGCAGTAGGAAACTCCAGGGGATTTGTAGTATCCAAATATGCGTTTGACACAGAGTTAAATGCCATTAAGGACTCTGGGTTGGAAGTAGAACGGATACCGGACCGACTCACTGCAGTGGGTAACATCATCCTGGCCAATGACCACGGGGCAATGGTGAATCCACTACTCTCAGATGAAGCAGTGGATGTTGTATCTGAAACCCTGGATATTGAAGTGGTCAGAGGCAGTATAGCTAATTTCAAAATCGCTGGATCAGTGGCTGTGGCCACCAATAAAGGAGTACTGGTTCACCCACTAGCAACATCAGATGAATTAGAGTTCCTGGAGAAAACCATGAAGGTTCCTGTGGATGTGGGAACCGTTAACCAGGGAACAAAACTGGTGGGAGCAGGCGCAGTGGCTAACTCCAATGGAGTTATGGTGGGAGAAAAGACTACCGGTCCGGAAATGGCAAGAATAGAAGAATCATTAGGTTTTCTTGAGGAATTATTATGAAGACAAAAATATTTAGAGTGCAAGGTAAGTTCATCATGGGCGACAGGTTCAAACCATTCACTAAGGAACTGAAAGCCATGGGTGAAGATGATATTAAGGAGAAAATATACTCCGAATTTGGTAGCAAACATCACATTGTACGCAATCAAATACACATTCAAAAGATAGAAGAAATCTCTGCTGAAGAAGTTCAGGACACACTGATAAAATCACTGACTTCGGAGTGAACAACATGGAAGACCGACAAAGGCTGGAAGGGATTATAAACGAACTCAACGCCTACAAGGCACAGGCTGACATGTTGAACCAGCAGGTGGAAACCCTTAAAACCACCATAGCCGACCTGACCATAGCCCAGGAAACCCTGGATGCTATTAAAGGTAAACAGTCCCCTGAAACTCTGGTACCAATTGGTGCTGGTTCATTTCTAATCACCGAAATCAAGAACACTGAAGAAGTAATTGTTGGTCTCGGATCCGGTGCTGCGGTTAAAAAAAATATAGATGATGCTAAGGAAAGCATTGAAGAGCAGAAGAAAGAACTGGATAATATCATGCAGAAGATGATGTCCGATCTTACGAAGATCAGCCAGATCATATCTCAGAAAAGCCCGGAAGCTGAGGAACTCATCCAGAAAATTGAGGGCACACCAGGGTAACCCTACCCTAAATTTTTATTTCTTAACATTTCAAAAAATTCCAGATATTTAATATTTTATACCACAGCATTCCCTTAAGGAGTGGATCTTTTTGTTTGAATCTCTGAAAAAGAAGTTTTCCGGAACCATTGGAAAGATTTCTGATCAACTATCTTCCGAAGAGGAAGAAGAAATTGCTAAAGAAAAGGCAAAAACTGCTTTAAAGGAAGATGAAAAAGTAAAAACTACTGAAAAATCTTCCACAGGAAAAACTAAAGGTGAAACGGTTAAAACTGCTTCAGGGATAAAAGATAAAACTTCCAAAAAAGCCAAATCAGATTCAGACCCCAAAGAAGAAGATGAGGAAAAGAAATCCCGTTTTTCATTCTTCCGCAAGAAATCAGAAGATGAAGATTCCAAAGAGGGAGAATCCGTAGATGTTTCTGATGATGAAAAAGATTCTGAAACATCTGGCGCTGATTTTTTGAAGGACACAACTACTTTGGGTAAAGATGGGGAAGAAGCTCTAAAAGGTACTAAAGATGAACCTTCAGGTTTATTCACCTTCGCCACCCACAAAACCATATCAGAAAAAGATATTGATGATGTTCTTTTTGAACTGGAATTAGCCCTCCTGGAGGGTGATGTTGCCATGGAAGTGGCAGAACAAATAATAAATACAGTCAAGGAAGATCTGGTGGGTCGTAAGATCAAAAGAAGGAGTGATGTGGCCAAATTCACCCGTGATGCCCTTAAAAAAGCAATATCAGATATTCTGGTTGTTGATGGACCTAACTTAAAAGAACTTGTTCAGAAAGCCAAAGAAACTGGTGAACCCCTTAAGGTAATGTTCGTGGGTGTTAATGGAACTGGTAAAACCACTACCATCTCTAAAATAGCTGATCATTATGTTAAAGAAGGTTACACTCCGGTTATAGCCGCTTCAGATACCTTCCGTGCCGGGGCCATTGAACAGATATCTCACCATGCTGAAAAGGTGGGAGTGAAGATCATCCGCCACAAGAAGGGCGCTGATCCTGCGGCTGTGGCCTACGATGCAGTGGAACACGCCAGAGCCCGGAAGAAAGAACTGGTTCTCATAGACACCGCTGGAAGAATGCAAACTAACATCAACCTCATGGATGAAATGAAGAAGATCCAGAGGGTTGTAAAGCCGGACCTAGCCATATTTGTGGGGGATGCACTTACTGGTAACGATGCAGTGGAACAGGCACGTAAATTCGATGACGCAGTGGGTGTTGATGGGATCATACTCACCAAGGCTGATGCTGACGCCAAAGGCGGTGCAGCACTATCTATTGGTCATGTTATAAATAAACCAATACTCTTTTTAGGTGTTGGTCAGGGTTATGGGGATATTATGGAGTTCCACCCGGACTGGATGGTTGAACAGGTTTTAGGGGATTAATAATCCTTATTAACCACTTATCTGTCATAATTAACCAATATTTTGCTGTTTTTTCTTAAAAATCTTTAATTTATTCTGATTTATTTCTTTTAATCATTAATTTATCTCTTATTCTAATCTAAATCCTTTATCCCTCCCTTATACTAATCTAAATCTCTTATTCATCCATTATACTAATCTATTTTTTTTATATAATTCCTTATTGTTGTCATCTACTTTTTTCCACCATAAACTCCGAACATGTAGTACTTCCACACCACATCCACCTCATGGAACCCGGCCTCCTTTAACCACTGAATATGATTGATTAAGGGTGCAGGAAAGTCTTCTTCCCGATGTTTGGGTAACCATATTTTTTCTACTTCTTCCTGGCTGTGATTTTCCAGCATGAACTCCACCCACTTATCCAGGTAGGTCTCTTTCAGGTAAGGAGTGCTTCCCAGTACAATATCTGCATTGTAAAACACTCCACCCTCTTTTAAGAAGCGATTGATTCTACGGTAGAATGATTTTTGTTCCTCCCTCTGGAGGTGATGCAGTGCCAGGGAGGATACCACTGCATCATATTCTTCTTGGTAGTCCAAGTCACGGAAATCCGCTCTGATAAACTCTATATCACTGTAAGGGGAGAGTTTGGATTCGGCCATATTGATCATGTTCTCTGCCAGATCCACACAGGTTATTTGTCCATTGGGAAACCTATTTTTAACCTCCAGGGAGATGTTTCCGGTGCCACAGCCAAGATCCAGAACTTTCATCCCTTCTTTCCGGTGAAAAGGAAGTGCCAAAATCAGGGAATTAACCATATCCTTGTATAATGGAATTATAGTTCTTATTAGTTCGTCAAAAATCTCTGCTTCCTTTTCAAAGTGGTCCTTAACCTGTTTCATTTAATCACCATGATCTAATCGTCTCAAGTCATAAAATAATTTATTCAATGGTTTAATTTACATAATTTTAAAATACTCCAAATGGCTTTAACTATTTTAAGTGAATATCCCTTCAATTAATAAGATCCTTTCTTTCTTTCAATTGATATTATCCTTAATGATACTTAGCTGATCCCTAACTGACTTTTGATGGGAAGCATATATTAAATGCATATGAAGATCATTGCTCACCGGGGTGCTTCTTTTTTCTTACCAGAAAACACCCTGCTTTCAATAGGAAATGCTCTGGATGTGGGAGTAGACATGGTAGAAATTGATGTTCGCCAGTCAAGGGATGGGGAGATAGTGGTTTTCCATGATGCAACTCTAGGCCGAACCACCAATGGTACTGGAATGGTTAAGGATAAAACACTGTTAGAGTTGAAAAAATTAGATGCTGGCCATGGAGAAACAATACCCACCCTCAACGAAGTTTTAAAACTTGTGAAATCTAAATTGGGTAAAGTATCTAAATTTAAAGATCAGCCGAGTATTATAATTGAAATTAAAGAACCCGGAATTGAAAAAGAGGTTCTGGATATTATTAAACAGGAAGACATGGTAAAAAAGGTCATTGTAGCCTCTTTTTATCATCATGTATCTTTGAATCTCAAATTAATGGAAGAAAAATTGAAAACCGGGATAATATTCATAGCTCAACCCATTCATCCAGAAAAAATGGCACTTGATGCTCGGGCAGAGTACATGTTACCATTTCATAATTATCTCAGTGAAAAAATGGTTGAAACTGCCCATGAACACGATATGATGATATATACTGGGGTGGTTGACACTCTAGTGGACATGAAGTTTGTTCTGAAAATGGGGGTTGATGGGATGGTGACTAATAAACTTTTAGGCGGCGAATCCACCTCTTAATCAAATATTTATTATTTTTTTATCTTTATTTGTTGTAATGATCTGATTTCGAATGGAAGAAATATTTTAAGCAAATTCAATGTGTTAAGAAGTAGTTTTGGGATTAATTCAATATTATCCATACTGTCAATTTTTTTCCAAGTATATTCCATATGTCATATTTTTAAGTGTTGAATCCCAACCTATCAAATAAATTCCCACTAATAAGTAATTAAAATGATTAAAATATCCATGCATTGCAGGAGAATCTCCCCATGTTAGGTGAAAAAGAACTCATAAAATTATTCCCTGAATTTAAAGAACTGGTTCAACCATCTGGAATTGACTTACGGGTGGATGAAGTCTACCGGCAGAAAGGACCAGGATCTCTAATTGATAATGAAAAAGATCTTCCAGAACTGGAAAGACTGGAATCACCCCTTTACACTCTGGAACCAAAAACCGCTTACAGTGTAACCATTGATCGGAAGATTAAAATCCCTAAAGGTTATTCCATGCTGTATGTGCCCCGTTCAACACTCCTGCGTTCTTTCATAAGCATCCACACTGCAGTGGGTGATCCTGGTTTTTATGGTACACTGCAATTTCTACTGGTGAACCAGGGAGAATACCCCTTCACACTCAAGCGTGGTGAAAGAATTGCCCAGGGCGTTGTTTTCCCAGTGGAAGGTTCTGGGGAGTACAATGGCAGTTACCAGGAAAAAGAAGAATAAATTAATAAATAAATTAAATAAAAGGATTTAGGCCTCATTCAAAGTATATAATTTCTATTTGGGGCATAAATCCTTTTTTTGCATATTTTTTTCATGTAATGTTTTTTTTAAACGGCATTATCCAGTTCATCCACAGCTTCAGGATTAGCCAGGGTACTTATATCTCCCACATCATCCCCTTTAACCTTGGCCTTAATCACCCGACGCATGATCTTACCGGAACGGGTTTTAGGAAGATCATTAACGAAATTAACGCAGGCTGGACTGGCTATCGGGCCGATCTCTTTCCGTACATGTTCTCTGAGGAGGTGTTTCATCTTGGGGCTGGGTTTGAATCCCTCTTTCAGGGTGATGAAACTGCAGATCTCTTCCCCTTTAACTGAGTCTGGTTTTCCCACCACCGCTGCCTCAGCAACAGCATCATAACTCACCAGGGCAGATTCCACCTCAGCAGTGCTTATCCGGTGCCCGGCAACATTTAAAACATCATCTTCCCTGCCCTGTATCCAGAAATAACCATCCTCATCAATACGAGCTACATCCCCACTGAGATACATCCCCGGAAACTTACTCCAGTAAGCATCCACGTAACGTTCAGGGTCATGGTAGAGGGTACGGAACATGGCTGGCCAGGGAGTTTTAATAACCAGGTGACCCCCACCCTCTTTCACAGATCTTCCCTCATCATCCACCACATCCGCCTCCACAGTGGGGAAAGGTTTCACTGTTGATCCCGGTTTGAGGGAGGTGATGGGCAGGGGTGTTATGAGGTGCATTCCAGTCTCAGTCTGCCACCAGGTATCCATAATAGGGCACTGGCGGTTGCCAATATGTTTATGATACCATATCCAGGCCTCCGGGTTTATAGGCTCACCCACACTCCCTAAAAGTCTCAGGGAGGTTAGATCATGTTTTTGAGGCCATTTTTCCCCGTGTTTCATGAACATACGGATGGTGGTGGGGGCAGTGTATAAGACACTCACTCCGTACTCCTCGATGATCTGCCACATACGGTCTGGTTCAGGATAATCCGGGGCACCTTCATACATAACCGAGGTGGCACCCATGAGCAGGGGTGCGTAGACAATGTAGCTATGGCCGGTTATCCAGCCAATATCAGCGGCACACCACCAGATATCCTCATCTTTAAGGTCAAATACCATCTTCAAGGTAGTATAAATACCAACAGCGTAGCCACCATGAACATGAACCACTCCCTTAGGTTTACCAGTGGTTCCAGAGGTGTATAAAATAAATAAGGGGTCTTCTGAGTCCATTACTTCAGCGGGACATTCCCTTTCCTGATCACGAATTACTTCATCCCACCATAAATCCCTACCAGCTTTCATCTCCACCGGGCACTCTGCATGACGAACCACAATCAGTTTTTCAAGGGAAGGAATATCATCTAAAACCTGATCCACATTCTCTTTCAGGGGTATGACCTTTCCCCGACGATAAAATCCATCCACAGTTATAGCCACTTTCACCTCGGCATCATTGGCCCTTTCATGGAATGCTTTGGCCCAGAACCCGGAGAAAACCGCACTGTGCACCGCTCCGATCTTGGCACAGGCCAGCATGGCAATGGGCAACTCCAGTATCATGGGCAAGTAAATAGCCACACGATCCCCCTTCCCAACACCCAGACCCCGGAGGGCATTAGCCATCTGGTTAACCTTACCATAAAGATCATGATAGGTTAACTTCTTCACCTGGCCCAATTCACCCTCCCATATATAGGCCACCTTATTTTTACGCCAGGATTGCACATGCCGGTCCAGGGCATTATAAGCAATGTTGAATTTACCCCTGGAAAACCACTCTGCATGGGGAGGATCCCACTTTAAAACATCTTGATAGGGCTGGAACCATTCCAGTTCCCGGGCAACCTCATCCCAGAACCAATCCGGATCCTCAAGAGCCCGCTGTAGAAGTTCATCATAATCCTTAATCCCGTAACGTTTCATCCACTCCTGGATGTTACTATTTTCCATTAAATCCGCAGATGGTGGGAATAACCGGTTCTCATGTAAGAGAGCATCTAAATCACTGGAAATATTAACCCCTCCTGTAAACACCATTCTAAATCAATCACCATTACTAATGCCCACTATATTTTATGTCCATCCAGGTCATAAATTTTTTTCAATAGAACATTGTTTCAATGATCATTCCGGGTGCAAATGATCATCACTGCCACTGGTCCATCATTTAATTAATTGGAACTAACCATATAATCTAATCATGCAAAACACGGCCAAGATTAAATTGGCAGATGCACTGGTTAAAATACTGGAAAAAGAGGAAACAAAATTCATATTTGGTTACCCTGGAGAACAAATTCTTCCATTCTACCAGGCACTCCAAAAATCCTCCATTAAACATGTTCTGATGCGCCATGAACAGGGAGCCGTTCATGCCGCTGATGGATATGCCCGGGCATCATCACAACCCGGAGTATGTGTTGCAACTGCAGGACCCGGGGCGTTAAACATGGTAACGGGAGTTGCCACTGCATACAAGGACTCAGTTCCTTTACTAGTTATCACTGGTGATGTACCCTCCCAGTTTAAGGGTGAAAATGTATTCCAGGAAGTGGATGTTAACTCTGTTTTTCATCCCATCACCCTCCAGACCCACCTCATAGATGACCCTCAAAAGGGAATCACCATCATTAAAGAGGCATTTTTAACACTCAAAAAGGGTAAAACCGGTCCAATTCATCTTAATTTTCCCAAGGATATTCTCCAGGAAGAAATTGATCCTTCCCTGTTAGGAGAAACAGCGAAACTTAAAAGAGAAACTGATTGGGGCCCCTTAAATCATCTGAAGGAACCGATCGAGAATTCAGAAAAACCACTGATCCTGGCTGGGGCCGGTGTATTATGGTCCCATGCAGTTGAGGATCTTGAAATATTTGCAGAAAAAAATCAAATTCCGGTAACAACCACTTATCCAGCTAGGGGGATTATAAGTGAGGATCATCCCCTTTCTTTAGGTCTGATTGGTTTGCGTGGCACCCCTGCTGCTAATTTCGCAGGAGAAAAAGCAGATCTTATACTGGCACTGGGATGCCGGTTATCCGAAAGAACCCGGAAAGGGATAGGCAAGGGTACAGTAATTCAGGTTAACCTGGACGAGACAGTTTTAAAGGGAGATTTGAACCTCCAGGGGGATGTTAAAGAATTCCTGGAAAAAGTCAAAGGAATTACCATTAAAAACACTGGTAAATGGTTAGAAGAGCTCCAAAAACATGAAAGAACTCATGATGTATTCACTGAATTTGATGACACTCCCCTAAAACCACAAAGAGCCATCCAGGAGATCTTGGATGGTATGGGTGATTCTATTGTGGTTAACGATGCTGGAAGCCATACCACCTGGGTTAACCTGCTCATGAAAGTCAGGGAACTATCATCATTGATCTTTTCAGGCGGATTCGGGCCCATGGGATACGGGATCCCGGCGGCGGTGGGTGTGAGCCTGGCCAGACCCTCCAGGCAGGTGGTGGTAGTGGTGGGTGATGGTGGGTTCCAGATGAACGTCCAGGAACTGGCTGCCATAGCGGAGATGGATCTGCCCATTACCATCTGTCTCTTGAACAACCAATCCCTGGGGATTATCCGCCAATGGCAGGAGTTATACCACAATGGACCATTCCAGGTGGAACTGGAGAACCCCGATTTTATGAAACTGGCCCAGGCCTACCATATAAAGGCCAGAATGGAAGATTCTCCTGGTGATGTTTTGGTTGCAGTGCAAGAGGCAGTAAAACTTAATAAACCAGTACTTATAGAGATAATAGTTGATAAAAATGAAGACATCCCCCTCCCCGGTGAACTTATGGAAAATTTTACATTTTCAGGTGATTAAATGAAGGTGCTTTTCATTAACCCACCATACTTTAATTCTAAATACAAATTCATAGGATTAGTAGCCCCACCACTAGGCATTGCCTATATGGCAGCGGTACTGGAAGAAAACAATATCGATGTGGAGATCATAGATGCAGCCGCCCTTGAAATGAGGTGGGAAACCCTGGAAACTGAAATCAAAAGAATCTCCCCAGATCTGGTGGCAATAACTGCCCTGACACCCACCATTGCTAAAGCTCTGCAAACTGCGGAACTGGCCAAAAAAACATGTCCCCAGGCAACCGTGGTTTTAGGAGGATACCATCCAACCTTCAACTACCAGGAAATGTTAGCAAAGGACTATGTGGATATTGTGGTAATGGGTGAAGGAGAAATCACACTCCTGGATCTGGTGGAGACTCTGGATGAAGGGGGAAATCTGAAAAATGTTCAGGGAATCGCCTATGAAGGAGGAGTTACCCCTCCACGGCCATTAATCAGTGACCTGGAAGAACTACCATTCCCTGCCCGACACCTTCTCCCCATGGAACATTATAAGATTCTAAACATGAAACTACACACTGCTACCATGATATCTGGAAGGGGATGTCCTATGCAGTGTTCCTTCTGCGCATCAGCTGCCCTGCATGGGAACCGACTACGGATGAGATCACCGGGTAATGTGGTTGATGAAATGGAACACCTGGTTAATGACCATAATGCCGGGATGATTGCCTTCATGGATGATACTTTCACCCTGAAACCCAGCCAGGTGGAAGCAATATGTGAAGAGATCAAAAAAAGGGATATGGATGTGTACTGGGGGTGCACTGCCCGGGTAGACACTCTTTCAGGACCATTACTCCATAAAATGAGCGATTCTGGTTGCATAACCATGTTTTTAGGGGTGGAATCAGCTGATCAGCAACAACTGGACCGGGTGAACAAGCAGATCACCATTGACAAAATAAGAAGTGCCTTTAAGCTTGCCCGGGAAAATGACATCCGTACCATAGCCTCGGTAGTGCTAGGAATGCCTGGAGACACACGGAGCAGTATAGAAAGAACCATTAAATTTGCCCGAGAAATCAACCCTTCTTATGCTGTTTTCAGTCTGGCCACACCCTATCCTGGAACTAAGTTCTATCAGGAGGCTGTCCAAAATAACATAATTAGGGTTAAGGACTGGTCCAAGTACACATTACTATCCCCAGTACTGGATACTGTGGATTGTTCTTTGGACGAGCTTAAAAAACTTCAGAAAAAGGCCTTCCGCCAATTCTACCTTAGACCAGTTTATTTAATGAAACAGGTGAGGATGGATGGTCCTATACTTCTAAAAACGGTAGCTACTATGATTAAAGAAGTTTAAACCAGTGATAAAATTCCAAACTAATAATCTTATTGGGTTGGTGATGGGAAGAGCTTATACATTTATATAGGACTTCAGTATATCATTATCTGAATAATTATATTCCAATTTTAATATTTTTACCTTTTACACTATTAATAAATAAAATAATTTCCAATTAAGGATTAAATCCTAAAATATGGGATTCATAATGAATATTTATCAATTACAACAACTATTATTTTCTCAACTTTTATTAAACTCCCGAATTAGGGGAATTAGAGGAATATCTCTGTATTAATGGGGATAATTTGACGATCTCCTTGAATTAAAGAATCAACAATTAACGGGGCTTATGCTACAAACGGGATGGATTCAAATTATGCCCTACTTTTATGGCCCTCCATAAAGTATCAATCATCAGAAAATATTCCTTTAAAATATGATATAATCTTATAAAACATGAATATTCCTTTAAAACATGAGGAATACTCTTAAATATAGATAATTAGATTAAATTGGGGATAAATAATAATCTAGAGACTTTAAAATCTAAAGATTAAAAAATTCTAAAAAGATGATAAAATGAAAGTGACATTCATAAACCCACCTCAAACTAACTCTAAATATAAATTCATAGGCGTAGTAGCTCCACCACTGGGAATATCATACATGGCAGCAGTTTTAGAAGAAAAAGGCTATGAAGTGAACATTATTGATGCATCAGCCCTGGAGATGACCTGGGAAGATCTGGAAGAAGAATTAGAGGGACAATCTCCCCAAATGGTGGCCATCACCGCCCTCACCCCCACCATAGAACAGGCCAAAAAAACTGCCCAGCTGGTGAAAAAAGTCTCTCCACTTACCACAGTGGTCATGGGAGGATACCATCCTACCTTCAACCACCAGGAAATGTTAGATAAGGATTACGTGGATGTGGTGGTGATGGGTGAGGGGGAATACACCATGCTGGAACTGGTACAAACCCTGGAGGAAGGGGGAGATCTATCCCAGGTTAGGGGATTAGCACTGAAAAACCAGGTGAACCCACCAAGGCCACTTATAACTGATATGGATACACTTCCCTTCCCAGCTCGCCATTTACTGCCCATGGATCATTATAAGATGCTCAACATGAAAACCGGGATGGCCACCATGATCACCAGCCGTGGTTGCCCAATGCAATGTTCATTCTGTGCTTCAGCTGCCCTCCACGGCCCTAAACTGAGACGACGCTCACCAGAAAACGTGGTGGATGAAATGGAACACCTGGTCCGTGATCATGATGTGGGGATCATTGCCTTCATGGATGACACCTTCACGTTGAACCACCGCATAGTGGAAGAGATCTGTGATGAAATCCAGAAACGAAACCTGGAAGTGTTCTGGGGATGCACCGCCCGTGTGGACACACTATCTGATGATTTACTGGAGAAAATGAGAAAATCCGGGTGCATAACACTATTCATGGGAGTGGAATCAGCAGACCAGCAGATGCTGGACTCCACCAGCAAAAACATCACCATAGAAAATATACGACAGGCCTTCCAGCTATCCAAAAAACATAAAATCCGAACCATTGCCTCGGTGGTTCTGGGAATGCCCGGGGACACCAAAGAAAGCATCAAAAGAACAGTTAACTTTGTACGGGAACTGAACCCCTCCTATGCAGTGTTCAGCCTGGCCACACCCTACCCTGGAACCAGGTTCTACAAGGAATCAGTGGAGAGGAATCTTATAAAAGTGAAAGACTGGTCCAAGTACACCCTCATCTCCCCCGTTCTGGACACAGTGGACTGTTCTCTGGAAGAACTAAGGAAACTGCAGTACAAGGCCTTCCGGAACTTCTATCTCCGGCCCGGTTACTTACTCCGGCAGGTATGGATGGATGGGCCGATCCTTATTAAGACGGTTGCTGGGGTTATTAGGGAGGTTATATGAAAAGATAACTTCTTATTTCTTATAATCATTTAGTTAAGTTAATATAACTCTTTCATTTTAGTATAATTTAAACAAATACAAATTATGATAGCTAATATTATCAGACCGTAGTAAAATAGAATATTTCATGATGAGGGGGGAATTAATAAAGTCCCAGGTATTAAAATAGCGATAATTATCATAAAAACTAAAAACCAGTAAACATATCTGTTCATATATTTTTTGTAATTAAATAGAGGAGCTATACCATATATTAAACCAACACTTATTCTAATCGCTGCAATTCTTAAATTGTCTGGAATCCATATAATGCCTATTGAGAATTAAAACTAAAATAGGATACTTTTCATTATTTCATATTCTATATTAACACATCACAACTTCTAATTAATTAATATGGGGTAATTTTTTATTCAAAAAGATGATAGTTCCTTGCAAGAATCGTTTTTCAATTGAGTTTATCTCTAACCAAGGAGTATCCCAAAACTCCCTAAAAGGAAGTAACTGATCATACATAGCATTATATCCATGTTAGCTTAGTTTTAATTTTAAGATACCCATTCTGAATAAAACCTTCCAAACTCATATTATTGAAATAATCATATACTAAATCCATTAACACAGAATTAAAAGATGAATTAGTGGTACTGAACTGACTTTCCCCTAAATTATCCATCACAGCATATTCAAGGGGTGAAATGATAGAATAACAGCTGTAATTGAACAGGATCGTGTTCTTCAGTGATCCCATAACTGTCATGCCCATGCTGTGGTCGCATTCCAACGTTAAATAAGTTTGATATGCATCATCACCCACAGAAACTACTATGGGGTGTGTTTGACTCCATGTAACATTTAACTCACTAGCTGCTGAGTCTGCCATGATGTTGTGGCAGTAGATCATCATCAGGGCTGTGAAGAAGGTACCGTAGGCTGCTTTCATTGCACCCGGAGCATACAAGGATTGTCTGTCCAGCCAGTACTGCACTACGTTGTTGGTTATTTTGGTGGTGGCTATGGCAAAGCTTCTGACTCCTTCGTATCCTGCATCTCCATTTAATGTGGCAATCAAAGTAGATTATGGGCTTATCCTAGCTATTATTCTTTCTTAATGAAGAAACTAATATATCTATTTTCTTTTCCGGGTTTAGTGGCTTCCAATGTAACTTTAATAATGGAAACATTTGAGGGTATATTCAAGTTGTAGGCATATTTGTTTTCTGCATCCAGGGGGATAGTTTGGTTGTATATGCCCAGATCACCTGATGTGATTGTAACACTTGCACCTGCTTCTGATGAACCTATTAAATCATACTTAGTGCTGTTTTTTGATATGAAGAAGATTGATTCTCCATTATCAGTATAATTCATACCTATAAGGTCATCAGGAATACTATGAATTTCTAATTCAACAGAATTCTCAATAGGATCTAAAAAGCAAACAGTACTAATTATTAGAATAATACCCAATAAGGAAACACTGAAAATTGCAATGGTTTGACTTCTGGAACTTTGATCAGACCACCATTGCATATTACTTTCTAATTCATTTTCGGGAAGTTCATGGAAATTTTCTGTCTCATTTGTTCTTAACTTTTTAAAACCTACAGCGAGAAATCCTCCGAGAATTACCAGAGCTATAAACTTACCCATTTGTAAGAAAAAATACATTAGATTATCTAAAGGAACTAATAACAATGTAATTATGATTCCAATAATGGTACTTGATAGAAGTGTGTTTTTATATTCCTGGTTGCGAATCAACTGATAAATAAAACCCACTAATACCACAATAACTAGTATATAAGCTGGTGAAAGATAATAAACCTGGGATGTTCCTATAATATCCATTATTTACCTCCATTAAATATTATTATTGGCATTTTTTTGAAAACTCTGCCAGTGAATTTGATTGTTGGTTATTTGGTCATGGAAGTAGTAGACTCCGTTGATTCCTAATGCACAATCCGTGATAATACCAGTAACCGGATCCAGCAACAGGAAAAGATCATCCTTTTCCTGAATCTTATAAACCAGGTAACCATTACTCATGAACAGTTCAGGTAACTCTCCATTGAGGATGCGTTCACCCAGTCCCATTGTCACGGAAAGACCAGTGGAGTCACCTGCCACACAATATTCTATGGGTGAAAAAGCAGATGAACAGGCAAACCTGAACGCCCACACATTACCCATTGTACCGTTTACATCCATACCCATCCGGAGACTGGATTCACCTGTAATGTAAGCATTTTTAGCATCATCCAGGCATGAGACCACTACGGGTGTGGTACGTGTCCAGGTTACATTGTAAGCTGTGGCGGCTTGATCTGCCACCATGTCATGGCATTTGATCACCAGGAGGGATGTGAGGAATGTTCCGTAGGCTGCTTTCATTGCACCCGGAGCATACAAGGATTGTTTATCGAGCCGTACTGAACTAATTCCAGCATATAAGGACAATAGTAAATTTTCTAAGATGTAAAAGGTAGGATCTTTTCTCTTTCTTTTATAGCAGGTTCAAAGGTGGGATCTATTTTTAAAACCTGATTAAAATATTTAAGTGCTTTCTCATTTTTTCCGAGGCTTTGGAGAATGCAACCTTTGTTATATAATGAAGAAAGGTCTTGAGGATCAATTTTTACAGCTTCGTCAAAACACAAGATAGCTTCTTCCAGTTTTTCTAGTTCTCCAAGAACAGAGCCCTTATTATTCCATACTTCGCCATTTGTGGGGTTTATTTTCAAGGATTTATTGTAACAATTGATTGCTTCTTTGAATTTTCCCTGTTCTTCTAAAACCACTCCTTTTTTGTTCCAAATCTGACTGTTTTCAGGATAGAATTTTAAAACTTGATTATAACATCTGATTGCTTCTTTGAATTTATTGTGGCGGGTTAATGCATCTCCTTTTATAATCCATCCTTTGAGATTATCTGGATCAAAATTTAAAGATTCTTCAAAAGTTTCAGAAGCTTCTTGATACCTTTGAATCCATTTAAGAGCATTACTCTTCCTATATAAAATATCAAAGTTTTTAAATCCTCTTTCCAATGAGTTATTATAACAATCAATGGCTTCTTCAAATCTACCTAAATCTTGTAAAACTGCACCTTTACCAAACCAAAATAAAGAATTCTCAGGATCGAATCTTAAAGCATTATCCATGCATGTAATCCCTTCATTAGGATTTCCAGAATCTGTAAAAGCAGCACCTCTCAAGCTCCATGCTAAAGCATAATCAGGATCCAATCTCAATGCTTCATCAACTAACTTCAATATTTCATCCGTATACCACTTAGAAGGATAATCTTCACGTTCAGTGAGTTCAAAGCCCTTTTTAACCAAAGATTTTTTCCTGTAACTATCAAATAATCCCATCTATCTCTCACCCACATTTTTCAGGATTTCATGGATAAAATATGTTCAATAGCATTCTTGGTAAATTGTGAATTGGGATTTAGTTTTAATGATTTTTTATAACATTCTAAAGCTTCTTCGGGTCTTCCTAGTTTTTCAAGTGTTAGCGCTTTACCAGACCATCCATGTGCATTTCCCGGTTTTAGGGTCACAACTTTTTCAAAACATTTAAGTGCCTCATCATGCCGTTCAAGGTAACCAAACGCCATCCCCTTATAACACCATGCTTTGAAATAGTCCGGTTTCAGTTCAATCGATTTGTCAAAAAAATCCAAAGACTCTTGGAACTTTTTAAGCCCTATAAATGAATGACCTTTATTAGAAAGTGCCTTATAATTTTCAGGATCCAATCTCAATGCTTCTTCTGAAAGTTCCAAAGCTTCCTGATATCTACATAATTTATTTAAATATTTACTTCTCATCTGTAACGCTGTTATATCTTTGGGATTTATCTTTAAAGCTTTATCCCAACTATTAACAGCTTCTTCATTTCTATTCATTAATGTAAAAATGATACCTTTCAAATCCCACAATTCACTGTCATTTGGATCTAACTTTATAACATCATCAAGGTATGTCATGGCTTCTTCAAATTTCTCCTGTTTATAAAATTCCATACCTTTTTTCATCAGAACTTCTTTTTGATCCTGCGAATTCTGTTTTCGTTTCCTGAAAAACATCATAAACACCAAAAATTAATTTATTTGTGATAATCTCTAACTACTTTTAGAAATTTATGCACATAATTTTTTATTTAACATTAATATTTTACTAAAATGCACCACCGCCACCTCCACCCGAAGTAGAATTATTGTCGGTCGTGGTTGCCTCTATAACCATTTTTAATGCTTCAGAAACTCCATCTGTAAGACTTGCTCCTGCAACAGTTAAAGCACTCAGTACAAGAGTACCTCCCGCAACCATCTGATAAACATCACCTTTTGATATCCCATCACTTAAAAGTTTAACCCCTGTTGCTAAAGCTGTGCCAAGTGGAATATATTTTGTATTATCATCATCCCCACCACCACTAACAACATATTTTAACCAAAAGTCAAGCCCAATATTTTTGGCCTCTTGCTTCTTTTCATCAGTCATATTAGACTTATCAACATCATTAAAGTAATCATCAATATCATACAAGCCGATTTCATGGATACTATTGTAAAATTCTTGCCATCCCTGGTCTCTTTGTTCATATAATGGTTGATTAATCCGGTTGATGTATGCATTTTGCTCATCTAGCACATCTGACCATCCGCCAGATCGGAAAATAATGTATTGTAATGCGTCTTTCCATCGATCTACAATGTTCTGTTTCCACCATTGAGCTGTGTTAAAGTTACCTTCCATTTCAGCTTCTTCTATAATATCTGGTCTTAAAACTTCCAGTAACACAATAGGGGTTGCAACAAGCGATATGGGTCCTAAAACTGTCATTACTGCTTCAAAACTGATTGTTCCTCCAACTGCAATAACTGATTCAAGAACAGGTTCTAAAATTTCAGATAATCCAACAGCAAGATCTATTACAGTACTTCCAATAATCACTGGAAATGCTGGCTGAACATTTGGATCATTACTAGTTAAGTTCTGTGCCATTTGAATCGTATGGTTGGTTATCTGATCATGGAAGCAGTAGACTCCGTTGATTCCTAATGCACAATCAGTGACAATACCAGTAACCTGATCCAACAATAAGAAAAGATCATCCTTACCCTGAATCTTATAAACCAGATAACCATTACTCATAAACAATTCAGGTAACTCCCCATTGAGAATGCGCTCACCCAATCCCAGAGTCACAGAAAGACCAGTGGAATCACCAGCCACATAATATTCTATGGGTGAAAAAGCAGATGAACAGGCAAACCTGAACGCCCACACATTACCCATTGTACCGTTTACATCCATACCCATCCGGAGACTGGATTCACCTGTAATGTAAGCATTTTTAGCATCATCCAGGCATGAGACCACTACGGGTGTGGTACGTGTCCAGGTTACATTGTAAGCTGTGGCGGCTTGATCTGCCACCATGTCATGGCATTTGATCACCAGGAGGGATGTGAGGAATGTTCCGTAGGCTGCTTTCATTGCACCCGGAGCATACAAGGATTGTCTGTCCAGCCAGTACTGCACTACGTTGTTGGTTATTTTGGTGGTGGCTATAGCAAAGCTTCTGACACCTTCGTATCCTGCATCTCCATCTTCAGTGTAACCATCAAAGTATATCATGGGGCTTTCACGGAGGATAACATCTCCAGGTTTAATAAAACTTAAAGTTTCAGTGGTGTTGGAGTTTTCAAGTGTCAGGTATTCGGCAGCATCCCCCGGGTAAGTCATAAGAACAAACAGAGAATCTGTGAAGTTATTCCGGTTATTTCTGATGAAATTAATCTCATTATCCGTGAAACTATATTGCTGTTTGATCCTTGCCAGGAAAACCTCTAACAGTTGATCTTTCGTATAGTTTTGATACTGAGGATTCAACTTAATGAAATTCTGCAAGTAAATATTCGATTCCAGTGGATTTAAAAACACTCCATTAAGATAGAGTGTTTGGTTGAAAACCTGTACCGGATAATTATTTTGATTAGCAAGATAAGCAGAATTAACCACATTCCAACTTGAAACTATATTACCATTTACAATCAGGTCTACTTTATTATGGAAGAGTCCAGTATTTTTCCATAATACACTGATCCAAATTGTAGATTCATTTAAAGGTAATGTGTAATTTACATCAAGAGGTAGGTTTGTGTTTACGTTAATAGCCGAGCTCATGATCCTGATATTGGCATTGGCAATTCTATCCACCAATAAATAGTCACTTTCATTGTCTACAGTTGCTGTTACGTTAGTGAGACCGGACTGGAAATTTGGATCTAATATTAACCGAGATGAAGCTTTCCCATTTGTGGTGTAACTGATATTTGTGATGGTACCATGGTCTGCGGTGAAATTAACAGGCACTCCATCAGGAACATACCCCCTAGAAGAAGTATCCTCATAATAACTGTTAAAAATCAACTTCGCAGTGATGGTTGATTCATAAACCTTACCCTCTGAAACCTTATAAGATGTAGGGGTAGTTGTTAAAATAATAAATGGATTGTAAAGCACTATACCTGCTGAATTTGCAGGTTGGAATATATCTGCAGTTGAGTTTAAAAACTGATTATACGTTCCTGCAGTGTAAACTGGAGTATTGGTACCCCACCAGTTGTTGGTTGCATTCACTAGGGCACCATTGCAGAATAAACCATCATGCTGATTCTGAGAGATTCGATTAAAGTGAATGTATGATGGAGGAACATCTAAGTTACCAGAGATCCAGATACCTTCCCATTCATTATAGGATATATCGTTTCCATAAACATCTACAGAACCATAATTTACGAAAATTCCATAAAGGTTGTTGGATATATTATTTTCATAGATTTTACATACTTTACTTCCGGGGACGTACCGATTGTCACTAATTTGAATTCCGTTCCCATTATTACATGATATATTGTTTCTAATTATAACATTGTCGTTTATATTGCTGGGAGGAAAAGTACCAGCATACTGGTAATATACAGTAATTGCATCATCAAGGTTACCTGTGATAGTATTTTCAGATATTTCATTATCCCCTGAATCCAAGACCCATATCCCCTGATCATTGTCTATTATATTATTTTGAATTATTCTATTTTTCAATGACTCACTGAGATAAATCCCTGTTCCAATCCTATACTGATATTTGGAATTATTTATGTTATTCGCAGCTATCGTATTCATAGAAGAATTCTGCAAAAAAACACCATCTTCATTTCCAGTTATAGTATTATTCCATACAGTACAGTTTCCTGTGGAGTTCAAATATATCCCATAAGAGTCAACAGCACCTTGAATATTAAATCCCAATATTAATGAACCATTTCCACCCGAATTAATAGTAAAAACAGGATTTGAAGAATTCAACGCCTGAACAGTCACATCCCCCTCTGAAATTAGGGTGAGGGTCTTGTTTATTATAACATTTTCAATGTATGTTCCATTTCCAACCACAATAGTGTAACCGTTTAAAGTTAAAGGATCATTTATAGCTGATTGGATGGTGCTAAACGATTTATGGAATGTTTTTGAAATTTTCTGGTTGTCCAATGTTGCTGTGACCGTTGTTGGACCAGAAAAAGTACTGGATGTGAGTGTAACGTTTGCTTTACCCCTCTTGGTGGTTGTTGTAGGTGTTATGGTTCCCAATGTGGTGGTGAAATTCACAGGTAAACCGTCAGGTATTGTTCCGGAACTGGAGGTGTCCTGTCCCTGGTTATTGTGTGTTACGTCAGCGGTTATCTGGGAACGGGAGGTGCTGTTTTTGGTCACATGAATAAAAGAACCAGTTAAATTCAACACAATCCAAGGATTATATACAACTGTTCCGTTTTGGATGCATATATCACTGGGGTTACTTAATGAAACTAGTGGATTATTGGAACCCCACCAGTTATTAGTGGCATTTACAGTGCTATTATATTGAACTACAAGTGAAAAATTACTACTACTGGTGATCCTGTTAAAGTGAATAGTTGCCGAAGAATATTGTGGATTAATCCCATATACTGTGTTGATTATGCTATTTTCAGTTATGATGGTATTGTTGCAACGACCTAAATAAATACCGTAACGTCCATTGGCTATGAAGTTATTGTAGATCACAACATCATCTGAACTTGAAATACACACTCCTCTGTAATTTCCGGTTAAATTATTTCCATAAATTGTATTACTGGTGGAGTTATAAATATACACAGAATTATTATTTCCAGTCATGTTATTGTTTAAAATTAAATTATTACTACAGTTACCAACCAAATTACCGCCAAGACCAATATAAATAGCATTTAGATTGCCAGATAAAACATTATCCCGTATGGTGTTGTAATTGGATTTTTCAAAGCCAATACCGTAACCGGAAGGATTATTCTTTATGGTGTTTCCTTGGATTAGGTTGTAATTACTGTTTCCCAAACGTGCCCCATGGTAATTACCTATGGCAGTGTTATTCATCACTGAATTATAATTTGAATTTAAAAATACAAAACTAAAAGTGTTATTAGTAAAAATGTTATCTGTTAAAATACTTTTTGTGTTGTTTAAAAGATAGGTTCCAATGTAATTACCAGTGAAATTGTTCCCACGGATAATACAATTAGAAGCTTCGGTGCTGTGAACTCCACTGGAATTTGTAGATCCTCTTATATTAAGTCCCTGAATAATTGTACCATTACCATACCTGTTCATTTTAAAAACAGGTTGTAATGGGTTTAAAGCTTGAACAATTACATTAGCCCCAATAGCAGGTTTAATAATAAGTTTCTTAGTTACTAAAACATTTTCAAAATAAGTTCCACTTTTTATTTCAATAATGTGATTATTAAGGGTGGATAGATCATTTATAGCCTCTTGAATCGTGGAATATGTTTTATTGGTGTTAATATTAGATATTAACTTCAAAATATAAGTTTGGCTTTGAACCTGTGCCTGATTACCTACAAAATCCACAGCCATAAACTTCAAAGTAGCAGTTTTAACAATATTAATAGGCTTTGTGTATCTTGTGCTTGAAGTTGTGGGGTTGGTGCCATTAGTAGTGTAATAAATGGCGGGTTGAGGGTCTAAATTGTCTGTGGCGGTTAGTGTCACGGTTTTTATGGTGCTATATGTTCCACCCAGGGGGTTTGCGGTTACTGTTGGTTTTGTGATGTCGATTGTATAGGTTATTGTTTGGTTGGTACATGTGTTATTCGCTGCATTGCGTGCGTAGAATTTTAGGTTTGTTATTCCTTGATTAAGATTCAAAGTAACAGTTTTAACCTTACTATTCCATGTAGATCCATTGTTTAAACTATAATAAATCACCGGATTCAGATCAAGATTATCAGAAGCTGTTAACGTCACAGATTTTGTGGTATTGTAGATACCACCTACAAGATTTGTTGTAACTACTGGTTTTGTAGTATCAGCAATGAGAGTGATGATGGTCTGCACACTCTGATTATCCAGTGTAGCAGTGATAGTTACTACTCCTGAAGGAATTGAGCCCCGGCTAAATGTAGAATTGGCCTTACCGTTTTTAGTGTATAGGGGGCTGGTTATTATCCCGCGGTTTGCAGTGAAATTGATTGGAATCCCATCTGGAATATGGCCTTGTGCAGTTGTGGCAGTGCCTTTGCTGTTGCGTGTTAAATCCGCGGTTATGTTACAGGTGGTGTTGTGGCTTAGGCTGCTGGTTGAACTTGTTATTGTGAGTGTTAGCCATGGGTTGTATGTTATTGTGCCTGAGAAGTTGCATATGTCGCTGATGGGGTTGGTTGAGGCTGTGGGGTTGTTTTTGCCCCACCAGTTGTTGGTGGCGTTTATTGCACTGTTTTCTTGGTTTACGATTCCAAAGGTGGTGCATCCTGTTATTTTGTTGAATTTGATGTTGGCGGTGGAGTATTGGGGGTTGATTCCGTACATTCCCCCGCCTGCGAGGTTGTTTTCGATTATGTCAATGTTTTTACTGTTTCTTAAATAGATACAATACTCGTTTTTTGTAATTGTGTTATTTTTTATTAGGTTGTTAGTTGCATCTATGAGGATTACACCCATCCATTGGTTGTTTATTGCGGTGTTGTTTTGTATTGTGTTGTTATTTCCTAGGCTATAGATTCCATAGTAGTTATTAGTTACATAGTTATCTTTTACTGTGCAGTTTGAAGATCTGATGTTTGCATTAGAATCTAGTAAAATCCCAATTGATTTGTCACTGGCGCCTTTTACTGTTAATCCTTGAATCGTAGTTCCGTGACTTCTCACGATAATGACGTGGTTGGCTGGGTTTGAAGCTTGTATGGTTACTTTGTTTTTTTCTTTGGCTTTGATGGTTAGGGGTTTTGTTACGATAATATGTTCGGTATAGGTTCCGTTTTCTAGTAGGATGGTGTCACCGGTAATTGCTTCGTTTATGGCTGTTTGGATACTGGTGTAACCTTTTAATGTTCTGCTATTGTATACTCCAATTACATACAATGTTTTAGAAACTCTTTGCCCATCTAAAATCGCTGAAATGGTTGATAGGCCTGAAATGGTTCCGGAATTAAATGTAGATTCGGCTTTGCCGTTTTTTGAGGGTACGGTAGTAGTGATTATTTTTCCTAGTGTTGTTGTGAATTTAATGGGAATGTTATCTGGAATTTTCCCTAATAATGAAGTATTGGCACCTGCATTGTTGTGTGTTAAATCCGCGGTTATGTTACAGGTGGTGTTGTGGCTTAGGCTGTTGGTTGAACTTGTTATTGTGAGTGTTAGCCATGGGTTGTATGTTATTGTGCCTGAGAAGTTGCATATGTCGCTGATGGGGTTGGTTGGGGCTGTGGGGTTGTTTTTGCCCCACCAGTTGTTGGTGGCGTTTATTGCACTGTTTTCTTGGTTTACGATTCCAAAGGTGGTGCATCCTGTTATTTTGTTGAATTTGATGTTGGCGGTGGAGTATTGGGGGTTGATTCCGTACATTCCCCCGCCTGCAAGGTTGTTTTCGATTATGTCAATGTTTTTACTGTTTCTTAAATAGATACAATACTCGTTATTTATAATCGTATTATTTTTAATAATATTATTATTTGAATTCACAACAGTGACTGCCATCCAACTATTATTAAAAATTGAATTGTTCTGGATGTTATTATTTGAACCTGCCAACAATCTGATTCCATTATAATTGTTTGTCAAAAAATTTCCAGTAATATTACAATTCGAAACACCATTCAAATAAATCCCATTGCAATCGGTAGCTGAAGATCCTTTAATCATGAAACCTTGAATGGTAGATCCACTACCATCTGAATTAATTATTAGAGTGGATAATGAAGGATTTAAAGCCCTAATTGTAACGTGTCCCAATGTTTTAGATTTTAGTGTCAATTTTTTATTAATAACCACATTCTCAGTATACGTATATGAAGAACCATTGTTATCATTCACCACAATCAAATCACCAGCAGAAGCATTGTTCACTGCAGCTTGAATACTATTTCCTGGATTAACAGTTAAATTAACAGCTGAAACACATCCTAAAAAGGAAAAAAATATTATAAAACTGGTTAAAAAGAGAATAATATAAAACTTTTTCATAATAATACACCTAGATTTAGTAATATCATTATGGTATATAATACTTTCTATTCAATTAATAATAAATATGTGGTATAATTTTAGTAAATAAATAAAACTTTAATATATTTGGGTGATAGTATTCATCAAAATAAAGGTAAAAATGTAGATGAAATCTGAATTAAGGTGGTATAGTGGTTAATATTTGAAAATAAGAAAAATAAGAAATAAATGAAGGTTAAAAGCTTCCGGACAGATAAGTATCTGCCACAGCAGCCACACCTTCTCCAATCTCTAAATCCAATCCAAGTCCTTGCAGGGTCATTTCCAGGGCAGCGATGGTGCTGATTATCTCCCGGTGGGTTACATTACCCATGTGACCGATACGGAACACATTACCCTTAAGATGGTCCTGACCTCCAGCCAGTTCAATCCGGTAACGTTCCCTCATGGTTCCCCTTAACTCTTTATCAGTTATTCCCTCTGGCATTTTAACTGAGGTTACTGTGTTACTGGAAACCTCATTCTGGGCGAATAAATCCAATCCCAGGGCAGTAACACCATTCTGGGTGGCTTTAGCGGCGAGTTTATGTCTTAAAACTCTTTCTTCTAAACCTTCCTCCATTATAACCCTTAGAGCTTCCTGCATGGCGTAGATTAATGAAACTGCAGGGGTGTAGGGTGTTTCTGGTGGTGTTGCATCTCCACTCTTTTTGTATTTTTTCAGGTTAAGGTAGTAAGTCTGATTATCAGTTTTATCCACCACATCCCAGGCATCATCACTGAGGGTAATGGCAGCCATACCTGGAGGTGCAGCCAGACACTTCTGGGAGCCAGTGACACATATATCGATTCCGTATCCATCCACGAACACATCATCCCCACCCAGGCTGGATACAGTGTCCACAATGTACAGGGCATCGTAGTCCTGCATGATCTTACCCACTTCATCGATGGGGTTAGTTACACCAGTGGAGGTTTCGTTGTGCACAATGGTCACTGCTTTAATATCTTCTTCCTCTTCCATAATGTAACGCACATCATCAGGGTTCACACCATGCCCCCATTCCACTTCCAGCTGCACTGGAATACCTTTATGGGTTTCGGTGATCTGCATGAATCTCTGTCCGAATTTACCCCCGACGATGTTTAAAACACGGTCTCCCTTACTGATGGTGTTGGCCAGGGCGGCTTCCATGGCTGCAGTTCCGGAGCCAGTAATAAGGTAAGACTGATTTTCAGTCTGGAACACTTCAGACATCATCTGGTTGGTTTCGGTGAGAATTTCACCGAAAAGGGCGCTTCTATGATTTATAATGTTTTCTGACATGGCCTTCAGGACCCTGGGGGCCACACGGGTGGGTCCCGGAATCATCAGTAAAGTTTCATCCATCTTGTTCAACTCCAATTTAAAAATATCCTCCAAAGTTATATTATCTATATAATGGGATATACCTTATATATGGAACTGACCCTCTGGATGCAATGGTACCAATCAATCCTGGAAGACTTCGATTTCAAAAGAAAGGATGATGAATTATCTGCAGAAATATTAAACAATATAATAGATGATATTGGTGCTTTAACTCCTCAGGATATTAAAATTAAGGAAAAGGTCATTGTTTTCGGTGCTGGTCCCTCTCTAAAGCCCAATCTAGCGGATCTCAAAAAGGTGGATCTGGATGAATTCACCCTCATAGCTGCTGACGGGGCAACCACTGCCCTGTTAGAGGAGAGTATTATACCAGATATTATAGTAACTGACCTTGATGGGCGAATGGATGATATTATGGGTGCTAACCAGAATGGTTCCCTCCTGGTGGTCCATGCCCATGGAAACAACCTGGAACAGATAGAAAAATACACTCCTCAACTGGTGAATGTTCTGGGAACCACTCAAAGCGAACCACTGGCCAGTGTCCATAACTTTGGAGGATTCACCGATGGTGATCGTTGTGTTTTCCTGGCCATGGCCCTGGGAGCACGGGTTATCATTTTGTCAGGAATGGATTTTGGGAAAACAGTCACCCACTACTCTCGACCGGACCAGGAGGATGGTCCTGCAGACACGATAAAGGAGAAAAAGTTGAAATGGGCCAAAAAACTGGTTAAATGGGCTGCCAGTAACTCGGATATTCAGTTTTTTAATATTTCCACCGGGGAGAAAGTTAAGGGTGTGGAGGATGTGGATCCAGAATACCTGCAGGAAATCCAGATTTGAATTTAAAATAATCATCTCTAAAATTAAGAAAATATAACCATAACTATTATGAGTTTATTTAAAGGGCAATAAAGTAAAAAAATGGGGTAAAATCATGACCGGTCGTGTTGAGGATATTTTAATGGGTGAAGAGACTCTTTTCAAGAATATTGCTGCTTTTAATCCGGATTACATTCCTGAAAACTATCTCCATAGGGAATCCCAGATGGAAGCCCTGGCCCTGTGCCTTCGACCGGCATTAAAGGGGGGTAAACCGGTTAACAGTGTGGTTTTGGGTTCTCCTGCCACTGGTAAAACCACTGCTATCCGTAAAATTTTTGAGATGGTGGAGGGCAGGTCCGAGAAACTGGTCTGTGCCTATGTCAACTGCCAACTTTACAACACTCGTTTCAATATTTTCTCCCAGATATACCAGCACATCTTCGGTCATATTCCTCCAGAAACTGGTGTTCCATTTTCACGTATCTACGGGGAAATAATGAAAAAACTGTCCAACGAGGGAAAGGCCCTGGTGGTGGCCCTGGATGATATCAACCACCTTTTTTACAGTAAAAATGCCAACCAGATACTTTACGACATACTCCGGGCTCATGAGGTATTTCCGGGGGTTAGAACTGGGGTTTTTGCCATAATATCCGACATAGAATTCCGTTACATGCTGGATAAGAATGTTAGCTCTGTTTTCATCCCTCAGGAAGTGATCTTTGATCCCTACACCTTCCCGGAGGTAAAAGACATACTGAATGACCGGGTGAGGGTTGGTTTTTATCCATCAGTATTATCCGAAGAACTTCTGGATGAAATCACCGAGGCCACGCTCTCTACTGGTGATTTGAGGGTGGGAATTGATCTTTTGCGCACCAGTGGAAATTTTGCCGAGGCTGATGCCTCCCGGAACATCCAGAAGGAACATTTGGAGCGAGCAATGCAGGATTTTGACTCCCATCACCTTCAGGATACTATAACTAAGTTGTCGGGGGATGAAAAAAACCTGTTGAAGGCAATAATTAAAGCAGAGGAGGATCATCCCACTGCAGGGAACCTTTTCAATCTACTTAAGGAAGAGGGTCTTAAAGAAGGGTGGAAATCTTCAAGCTACGCATCATTTGACCGGGCTCTTAAGAAACTGGAATTCTTGAGGATAATTGACACCCAATTCACAGGTAAGGGCGTAAGGGGTAATACCCGGCTGATTATCCTACGTTTTGATCCAGAAGAAATAGAAAACCATCTGGGATAACCAATGCATTGTTTTCTAACCTAAAAAAAAGAGGAGAAATTAGTTTAGAAGAGGGTGTTTATACCCTCATAGACTAAAAATTCCTGTAAAACATTTGAAGGAATCACGTATATGTTCCCCTGGGAGTACTGGGCGGAAACAGTTTCCATAAGTGCCTTACGATTGTTGGGATCTTGAATCGCAGTTTTTATACCCTCCATCAGGGACTGAACCGCACTACCCCGGGACATACCACCACTATCTTGTTCTTCCCTCAGGAATTCAACAGAGTTACCAGTAACGTATCCCTGACCCTTCACATAGATGGGGCCAATGGCCTTTATAATGGCATCTATAGACTCGGGGGTTACAATAACCACCAGATCAGTCTTCAGACCAGTATGATATTCCACAGTTTCCTGGGCAATTTTAGACCCTTTTTCCACATCCGTAGTCCACAGGGAATCATGCAGATAGAATTTATCCACACCATTACTACGCATATCAGCGGTTGGAGATAAAGTAGGGTGTGCCAGGCCTCCTGGGTAAACCGGGGTCATGTTAGTCATTTTTCCCTGGTTAACATTCACCACAAAGGCCATATCAACTGCCCCAACACCGGGTCTCTGCTCTGAAGTATCCACACATAGGAGTAGTACGTTGAAGTTTCCCTCAAATTTTTCCTTTCCCTGGGAATAAAAATGAGATATAACCAATCCGGCACCGGCAACAAGGATTATTAATATGATTAGGGCAATTAATTTCTTGGACATTGTTTAACCACTCTTGTTAAATTTTATTTAATTAGTTTGATAAGGAAATTGATTATTTCCCAAATTGTTTTACAATACATATTATTTTGGAAATAAATTTTCCCATTAGTTATGACGTATGGTTTATTTGCATTCAGTTAATAAAACTTTATAGGTATTCCCATAATTAATGTTCATTGAGGTACCCCTACAATTATTAATGTTCATACTGAAATTTTGGTAAGAATATAGTATGAAATACTTTAACGGTCTACTTTATACATCATAAATCCTAAAAATTTATAAAACTCAAAAATATACATTTAGAATATTATCTTTACCTATCAACTTAAATTCAGATATTCTAACCATCTAATGGACATGTATTAATATTACTCAAAAAGTGATTAGTTCACGAGGTTTTTATGGTGAAAATTCCCCCCAGCGTGAGAAAATTAAAAGGATTCGAAGAATTAAGAATGTTTAGAAACCATATACGGGATTCATATAACTCCTTAAAACATAGAACTGTTTCTAAAGTTAAACAATTGAAAAAATCACAGATAATAGATTACATCAAACAGGATTATAAACTCACTGAAAGTCAGAAAAAAGAATTATATGAATCAATAATTGATCAAAATTTTTCTAATCTTGAACTAGCTGAATTTAACAATGAAGCACCCCTGGTTTCCATTATAATAATCAACAGGAATGGTCTTAAACATTTAAAAAGATTGCTGGAGGACTTCACCCAAAAAATCCAGTACCCTCACTTCGAGATCATAGTAGTTGACAATGCTTCCAGCGATGGGTCATTACCTTTTTTAGAGAATATTTCGGGAATTCTACCCCTGAAAATTATTAAAAACGAAAAGAATGAATCATTCTCAAGATCAAACAACCAGGCAGCGGAAATAGCTGATGGGGAATATTTACTGCTTCTAAATAATGATATTGAACCAACTTATGGTTGGTTAAATCAGATGATGAATTCAGCACTCCAGTCAAGTGAGGTGGGTGCTGTGGGGGCCAAACTAGTCTATCCTGACTGTTCAGGGTCCCGTTACAATAGAAGGAACTCATTTAAAATTCAGCACACTGGAATAGCCTTCCGGGAGGAAAATGGTTTCATCAAACCATATAACATAGGTAATGGGGATGTTTTCCAGGTTAAAGGCGAGCTGGATGAACCACGGGCAGCAGTTACAGCGGCAGCGTTACTTATTTCCAAAGATAAATACTTCCAGGTGGATGGTCTGGATGAGGGATATGTTTATGGTTATGAAGATGTGGATTTCTGCTTAAAACTACTTAAAAAAGGTTACAAGAACATATACTGTCCTAAGGCACTTTTATTCCACTCCGAATTCGGGACACAGGAATCTGATAAAAACCATGAAGTTAAACAAAGGCGTTTAAGTAACAGGGAACTGTTCCAGGAAAGATGGGGTAAATGGCTGCGCAGGGAACTGTTAATGGATAAGTTAAACTGCAACCAGTTATACTCTGAAAAACCTTTGAAAGTGGCCTTTGTAGTTACTGAGACTGGTGAAAACAGCTCTGCCGGTGATTACTTCACAGCCCTATCACTAGGGAAGAGTTTCAAAAAATTCGGTTGGGAAATCGATTTTATTTCCAGAACAGAATCCAAGGACTGGTACGAAGTAGCCCCGGATGTTGATGTACTGGTATCCCTACTTGACGCCTATGACATTCGTAAAATCCGTTCAGAGAATAATTTACTCATTAAACTGGCATGGCCACGTAACTGGCTCAGCCGGTGGATATCACACCCTGATTTTATGGACTTCGACCTGGTGATGGCCACCAGTGAAACTGCCTGCCGTTACATAGAAGAAAAAACTGGGATGAAAACCGATCTACTGCCTCTGGCCACTGATCCAGAGACCTTCAACACGGAAGTGGAGAAGGATGAGAGATGGGAATGTGATTACTGTTTTACTGGCAGTTACTGGAAAGATCCCCGGGAAATCGTGGACATGCTGGACCCGGAAAGCCTACCATATACCTTTAAACTTTTTGGTAAAAACTGGGATGAATTCGAGAAATTAAAGGATTATTATGGAGGTTTTGTTAACTATCATGACATACCACGGGTTTATAGATCCACCAGGATTGTGGTGGATGATGCCAACCGGGTGACCAAGGAATACGGATCAGTCAATAGTAGGGTTTTTGATGCCATTGCCAGCGGGGTGCTGGTGGTTACCAACGGAGAACTGGGTGCAGAGGAAACCTTTAAAGGAATCCTCCCAGTCTATAAATCTAAGGAAGAGCTTAAGGAACTTCTTGAATATTATCTTTCCCATGAAGCAGAGAGGAAAGCAAAAATAGATGAATTAAAGGAGTTTGTTTTATCTCACCATACCTATGACCAGCGGGCTGAAAAGATAAGGGATTGCCTGGAAAGTTACATCCTGAAGAAGAAAATGGCCATTAAAATACCAGCACCAAACTGGGATGAAGTGGAAGAGTGGGGTGACTACTACCTGGCCCTAGGATTGAAGAAGGAGCTGGAGAGGAAGGATTGCGAAGTTTTACTCCAGGTTCTCCCTGAGTGGGAGGGTGATGGTGATGCCCGTTGTGATATTGTTCTGGTTTTAAGGGGTTTAAGCCGTTACCATCCTAAACCACAGCACTTCAATATAATGTGGAACATATCCCACCCTGATGAAGTGACCATTGATGAGTACAACCAGTACCAGCATGTATTCATAGCATCACAGTTCTGGGCAGATGAAATATCCCAGAAAGTGGATGTTCCAGTGGAAGTAATGTTACAGTGCACTGACCCAGAGTTATTCTACCCGGACCCTGATGATAGGTACAAACATGACCTCTTGTTTGTGGGGAACTCCCGGGGAGTGTACCGGAGGATCATCAAGGATTTACTGCCCACTGGGGAAGACCTGGCAGTGTATGGTGCAGGCTGGAAAGGATTGATTGATAAGAAGTATATTAAATGGGAGCACATACCCAATAATGAATTGAGGAAAGCCTATTCTTCATGTAAAATCCTCCTTTGTGATCACTGGGATGATATGAGGGATAAAGGTTTCCTCTCCAACCGCCTATTCGATGCATCCGCCTGTGGGGCTTTTATTATTTCGGATAATGTTAATGGAGTGGAGGATGTTTTTGAAGATACGGTGGTGACTTATGAAGATTCTGATGATCTTCAAGCACTGATTGAATATTATTTATTCAATAATTATGAGAATAAAGGAGAATCGTTCGATAGAACTAATTTATTCAACTTTACATTTGAAAAAAGGATAGAATCAATAATAAAGTTAATAGATTAAGTGTTCGTTTTATAAAAAATAAGGGCTTTGTAGAAACCCTTATTTTTTTTTATTTGAAGTTGAGGTTTTTTGTAGATTTTTTTTGTAAAAAAAATTTGTTAGTTTTAGGTTTAGTTTTTCCTGGTTTCACTTGAAATTACAGCTACATATTTTTAAAACAGGTTGCTAAAGTATTTATAATGAGAAAGGGGAATAATATTATTATGATTCGCAAAATCTATTATTCCCCTGTTTATAGTGGAGTTTCAAAGCAGTTAAATCTTTCGGATTTTGGTTTTAAAAATTCTAATATTCAATGTTTAAAAAGATTTTTAAACAAGAATAGCAAATTAAAAGAAAATAAACTGGTGAAATTCATCGAAAGAACGTATTATTATGTTAAAATAGCGATAAGCAAGTATTCTAATGCTTTTTCAAACCATTTATATTCACAACATGCTTTATTCACGATATTGGCAATGAAAATTTACACAAAATCAACATATCGTGAAATAATTGATTTTATTGATGTATCAGACATAATTAAGAAATATTTGAGAATAAAAAAGGTTCCACACTTTACAACGATCCAAAAATTTTTTAAAAGACTACCTTCAAAACAAATTAGAGAAATTAACCAATTAATATTATTATTAAACGATATTAAAGCAGATATAATAGCATTAGACGGCTCTGGTTTTACTAATGATTATGCAGACAAATATTATGCAAAAATACGGCAAAAAGAAAGAAAAAGCTACATAAAAAACCACTTAACAATAGACGTAAAAACACGCCTTATTTTATATTATCAAACATCACGTGGACCAAAATACGACACACAATTTGCAAAACCCGCATTAAGACAAATCAAAAAGTATAAACCACATTACATAGTAGCAGACAAAGCATATGACACAGAACCAATAAGAAAATGCATAAATGAAGAACTCAAAGCATTTGACCAAATACCCCTCAAAAACAGAGCAAAAAAAGGATAATACAGACTAAAAAGCCCAACAATATTCCGACACAAAATATACAAAAAAAGAAACAACATAGAAAGCATATTTTCAACAATAAAAAGAAAATTCAACGGTACAAACCACAGCAGAAGCACACAACTATCAAACAAAGAAACCAAACTCAAAAACACAATATACAACATCTACAGATCAACACAAATCAACTAAAAAAAGGGTTTCTACAAAACCAAAATAAGATTAATTTGGTTTTTAGAAGTATAATAGATAAATATTTTCCATTACTTTTCTTAAATAATTGGGGATTGATTAAAAATTTGCTTGTGGTAATTTTTTAAAATATTTATCTTTTACATAGCAGAAACTGTAAATATTGTCTGTATAGAACTTTTTGCTGATATTTTTAAATGCAACCAATTTTTCGTCCAAATCTTCTCCAAATAAATGGTTTTCACCCATAATTAAATCAACTCTATCTAATAGATCGTTATCTATTAAATTATCAAGAATTTTATGTTCTGAACCTTCAGTGTCTATTTTTAATACAATATTTGAATTGATATTATCCTTTTTGATGATATCCAATAAAATTGCACTTGCCTCTTTAATCATCGCTTTTTCTATATTCATTTGTTCTTTACCTTTTAACCATTCAGATTGGATATTAGTAAACTCTAATTCAGTGGTTGTGATCCCATCTGAACCTGGAAGACAATATATGTCTATTTCATCATCTTTATCGGAAAGGCCAAAGTTATAAGCTTTTATTTTATTAGCTAACTCGGGATTTAGGTTAAGATTCTCTAAAGCAAAATCATAAGTTTCTTGATTTATTTCAAAACCGTAGACTGCTTTGCAGGAATCATAATTAGCGAATTTCAGTGCAGCATATCCTCTATTCATTCCTATATCAAAAACAACAAATTCTTTAAACTGATATAATTGTGGTACGGAATATCCATCCCGAGCATAAATTTCACCAATAGTATAAAAACGATTATTTGTTACTAGTTTGATTCCGTCTTCAGTTTCTAGGAATATTCTATTTTCTGAAGGAGAATAAGATAAAAGTTTAATATTATTAAAAAAACACATTTGGAAGAATTGATCGGTGTTCATCATTTCAAATGAATTTTCATCACCGTTGAAGAAATATCCCTTGCAAATATCGTAATTTTGATTGAAGGTTTCAATAGCTGTTTTTAAATTTTCTCTTATAGAAACATAAGAATCCATAAATGTGTTTATTTTTTCTTGGTTGTGTTCGTATTTGTCTATGAATTTGTTTGTTTTTTCTTGGTTGTGTTCGTATTTGTCTATGAATTTGTTTGTTTTTTCTTGGTTGTGTTCGTATTTGTCTATGAATTTGTTTGTTTTTTCTTGGTTGTGTTCGTATTTGTCTATGAATTTGTTTGTTTTTTCTTGGTTTTCTCCGTATATGTCCAAGAAGGCTTTTAGGAAGGCATCTGTTTTTTCTTGGTTGTGTTCGTATTTGTCTATGAATTTGTTTGTTTTTTCTTGGTTGTGTTCGTATTTGTCTATGAATTTGTTTGTTTTTTCTTGGTTTTCTCCGTATATGTCCAAGAAGGCTTTTAGGAAGGCATCTGTTTTTTCTTGGTTTCTTTCATATGAATTTAAAAAAGTATCTATTCTCCTATAATTACCTAGGTATACATTGAATGTTGTATTTGCTTTTCTAATAAAATTTAAAGGATTTTTTAAAGAAACCATTTCTATCGCCTCGATAATTTCGAAATTTAATCGTCAAATCTTTTCACAATACTTATAAATCTTTATTATAATTAATATGTATAAATATTGAAGATAAAGAATAATTTAAATAGACATCACATTTGTACTAATCGAATAATACTATTATTTTGGTGTTGATTAAATGGGAATTAAGGAAAAATGGAATACATACCCTATTAGAGCTAATGATCAAATCATATATCTAAAATCACTTTTAGATAATAGCCAATTCAAAATAAGCATAATAATCCCAGTATATAATGTAGAAAATTATATTAGAAATGCTTTAGATTCAATCGTAAGACAAACAATTGGTTTAGAGTATCTAGAAGTTATTATGGTGAATGATTGTTCCACCGATGATAGTGGAAAGATAATGGACGAATATGCTAATAAATATGGAAATTTCGTTGCGATTCATTTATCAAATAACACTGGAGCTGCAGGAAGGCCTAGAAATATTGGAATAGAAAATTCAACCGGCGATTATATAATGTTCCTTGATCCCGATGATTATTATATGGATGAAACTTGTGAAGTATTGTATGAAAAAATAACGAAGGAAAATGTAGATGTTGTTTTTGGAAAATATAACCTCCATTATGATAATGCAACTATTGTTGAACCTTCCTTTCAACTATTTAAGTCTGATAAAAATGAAATTAAAGCCACAAATATTGAGGATAAGAAAGTATTTTTTGGCTCCCCTCCATCGATTTGGACGAAAATATTTAAACGTAGTTTCATTCAAAAAAATAATATTTTTTTCCCGGAAGGTATCCCTGCTCAAGATTTAGTATTTTATGTTCATTGTTTGTTAAAAGCTAATGGTGTAATTTATATTAATAAAATTATGACTAGTTATAGGAAGCGAGGTGATAATAATAAATCGATTAGCTTCAATAGAAATAAAAAATATATGCTTGGCTTAACTCAAGCATACATTGAAACTTATTACATTTGTAAAGATAATAACAAAGAAGAATATTTTGCATTGACTATCAAAAATCATTTAATTCATTGGACTAGACAATTTGTTTTAAGTGATTTGAGCACTTCTGAAAAAAAAGAAGTTTTAAAATTAAGTTGTTTGCTGTTTAAAAAATATTCTGAGTATAATTTAACTCCACCCCAATATTTAGCATCATTTTTTGATAGTGTAAGAAATAAAAGGTATGGTAACGCTATTCTATTATCAGAAGAATTAATAGATTCTATGAAGAATTTAGAAAGACCCCCCACAAAATTGGAATCCAATAAAAGTTCAAAAAAAATATTCATGTTGTGTGATAAAATCCCTGCTGAATTGGGAGGATTGGCAAGAGTTGTATTAAATAGATCGCAAAGATTAGCAGAAAGAGGCTATGATGTAAGTATTCTTACAATAGAATCAGATAATAACTATGATTTCATAGAAAATGTATTAAAAAAGAGAAAACAGCTTCACCATTCTGTTAATTTAATTAATATTTATAATTACTATGAAAATAATAATTCAAAATACATATCTACTGAGTATTTAGCCCGAATGAAAGAAATTTCAAAAATACACGAAGAAGGATGTAATGTAATTAATGAATATGAAAACCAAAGAAGAGTCCGTTATTTTTATGAGGGAAAATATAAAAAGTTAAAAAAATGGAATAATGATGGTTCATTGAAATTCATTGATCATTTCGATCAAAATGGTGTTAGAATAAAAAGAGAGAAGTTTATAAATGGCTTTTTAAAGAAAGGACTATCTTATTTGTTTAATGGCATGATCAGTCAAAAAAGACATTTTACAAAAGATGGTTTTTGTTACTTTACAGAATACTTTGATCAAAATGGCAAAGAACGAGAATTATTATTATTTGACAGAAATAAAGATGTAGTAATGTCTTTTAATAATTCAACTGATTTTCATAAATATTTTTTAACTGAATTATGTAAAGCCTGTGACCATAAACCCTACTTGATATGTGATGGATCAGGCCCCACTCCAACAATATCCAATATTGATTCTAGCATTGCATATACTATATCCCAACTTCATTCGAACCCATATACTGGGCCATATGGGTTAGGGAGTCCTATGAGACACATAGGGATTTTAGAAAGGATAGATAAACTCGATGCGTTTATAACTCTTACTGAAAGGCAAAGGCAGGATATCATTAACCAATTTGGGGATTATGAAAATACGTTCTGCATTCCCAATTCCATTCCAAGAAATAAACTCCTAAATTTAGAAAAAAAACCTAATAAAATAAGTATTTTTGCCCGTATCTCTTCAGAAAAACAGATAGATCATGCTATAAAAGCATTTAAAATCGTTGTTAGCAAAAGAAAAAATGCTAAATTAGAAATTTTTGGTAGAGCAACGTTGCCTGCAGAAGTTAATGAACTTAAAAAAATCAGGGAACTAATAAAAGAATTGCAATTAGAAAATAATGTTTTTATTAAGGGGTATATTACTAATGTTTACAAAGAAATGGAAGAATCAGTTGCAGTTATCTTAACATCTAAATTTGAAGGTTTTGGACTAGTTATAATCGAAGCAATGCTTAATTCAACACCCGTAATTAGTTATGATGTCAATTATGGGCCCAGTGATATAATTGATCATGGTGTTGATGGATTTATAGTTGAATCGGGGAATATTAATTTAATGGCTAAGTATATTGTTGAACTTTTAGATAATACTGAAAAAGCTAAAAAAATGGGTGCTACCGCAAGAAAGAAGGTTTTGGAGCATTATACTAATGATGTTGTAATTCCGAAGTGGGAGGAATTATTTGAAAAAATTCATTATAATAAAGTTGTAAACAAAAAGAATAAAATTAGCAATTTAAATGAAGAAAAATCGCTGAAAAATTTGCAAATTGGGTATAACGATAAAAGTCCTATTGAATTTGCGGCGGCTAATAATAATCTTGCTCAAAAATTTATTTCAAAACTTTATCCTTTATATATCCTTTTTAAAAGGGATAATTATAGTATGAAAAATTTTATTATAGATGTAAAAGGTTATAGGGCCATTAAAAAGAATAAATTGCTCGATGTTGATTATTATTTAAAAAAGAATGGTGATGTTAAATTATCAGGCATGGATCCTATTTTACACTATCTTTATCATGGTTATAAAGAAGGCCGAAAACCTAATCATTGGTTTGATGGTGATGATTACCTAAGAGCACACGGAGATGTTAGAAACTCAAATTTAAACCCATTAGTACACTACATTTTATATGGGATAAAAGAAGGAAGAAAGACCAAAATCTCTAAAAAATAATATAAATAAGATTTCAAATATCACAGAAGACAGAATATGTGTTAAATTAAGAAAATGCGGTTAATTAAGATTAATAAAATATGAGATAATTTTGTTAACAAAGCTAGAATACATGGAAATCACCCCAAATAATTGGAGAATAATGGTAATAATCTATCTACAGTATTATAATAATTATTCAATATTAAAAAGGTTTTGATAGGTATTTAATTTAATTAATTTTTCGTTTAGGTGATTATATGGAATTTATAACAAAAGAAGACATTGAAAGTATAAATGATCCTTACTTTGAAGGAAGATTTAGGTATTTAAAAGAGGTCATTCATCAAATAAAAAATTTAGATAATATTAAAACAACTCTTGAATTGGGCCCTTATAAATCTCCTCTTATTAGAAATGGTGATGTAATTGATATAACTGATAATTATTTATCTCATTATCCTATTGAAATTGGTGAATTTTTTACGCATGATTGTTCCATTACTCCATATCCTTTTGAAGATAAAAAATATGATCTAATCGTTGCTTGTCAAGTGTTGGAACATTTGGGTAGAAATCAAAAAGCAGTTTTTAAAGAATTTGCTCGTATTGGTAAAGTTGTTATTATTACTTTACCTTATAAATGGAATGTGCCTTGTGATGTTCATCACATGATCGATGAAAAGATAATTGATGAATGGTCGGGAGGGGTTAAACCAGTATTCCAAAAGATAATAAACGGTAAAATTCTACGAATCTATAATTTTGGTAATAAAAATATAGACGATTCTAAAAAATTTCAAGAATTTGCCAATTTTCAATTAACTGGAAAATTAATTAATGAAAAGAAGAAAATAGGGATTTTAGAGAGTGAATTAAAAAAAACAAAAGATTTACTACTGAAATCGAGGAAAACTCTTGAAAAGAAACAGGAACTATTTTCTAAAAAACAAAATCACATTAAAATGTTGAAAAACCAAATTGAATCTTTGAATCAAGAATTAGATGATTTAAACTCTCATTTGTATGAATGCAAATATTATAATAATGAAAATCGTTCATTATTTCAACGATTAACTTCAAAATTTTATTTTTTATACATTCTTTTAAAAAGTAAAAATGACATTAAAAATGTTTTCAATGTTATAAAAGGTTATAGAACAATTAAAAACAAACATATGTTGGATATTGGTTATTACCTTAAAAATAATAATGATGTAAAAGTAGATGGTATGGATCCTTTGCTTCACTATATATACTATGGATACAATGAGGGCAGAAAACCGAATCCAAAATGGGATGATAATTTTTGTTTAAATGAAAGAGATGTTAAAGATTCAGGTTTAAATCCATTAGTATATTATGCGGTGTATATTGAAAAAGAATAGGGATATTTTGAATATATTTTTAAATGTTAGTGATAAAATGAAAATAACAGTTATCGGAACAGGTTACGTGGGTTTAGTTACTGGAACCTGTTTTTCAGAGATGGGGAATAATGTTTTTTGCATAGATATTGATAATGGAAAGATAGAAGGTCTGAAAAAAGGTATAATACCCCTATATGAACCTGGATTGGAAGAATTAGTGACTAAGAACCAGTCCAAATGCGATCTTATTTTCACTAATAATCTTAAAGTGGGTCTTGATAATTCTCATATTTGTTTCATTGCTGTTGGCACTCCCATGGGTGAAGATGGAAGTGCAAACTTACAGTATGTTCTTGATGTGGCTAAAAACATTGGACAATTGGTAAATCATGACATGATCGTAGTTAACAAATCCACAGTTCCAGTGGGAACTGCGGATAAAGTTAAATCAACCATAATGAAAGAGTTAGAACAGCGAAATCTCAAACTCAACATCGAAGTGGTTTCAAACCCAGAATTCTTAAAAGAAGGCTCTGCAGTGGAAGATTTCATGCGACCAGATAGGGTAGTAATTGGATCCAGTAATGAAACTGTGATCGAAACTCTAAAAGAATTATATGCACCATTCACCTCTAACCATGAGAGATTCATCACCATGGATGTTCGCAGTGCAGAAATGACTAAATACGCTGCCAATGCCATGCTCGCCACCAGAATATCCTTCATGAATGAAATAGCTAACATATGTGAAAAAGTAGGTGCGGATATTAATAACGTTCGCAAGGGTATAGGTAGTGATAAAAGGATTGGATATAATTTTTTGTACGCTGGTTGTGGGTATGGGGGTAGTTGCTTCCCTAAAGATGTTAAAGCTTTGATCAAAATCGCAGCGAATAAGGGGTATGACGCTAACATTTTAAAAGAAGTTGAAGCACTTAACAATCAACAGAAACTTACTTTAGTACGTAAAGTAGTAGATAAATTTGGAGAGAACCTTTCTGGCTTTACATTTGGAATATGGGGGCTTTCATTTAAACCAGAAACTGATGATATGCGAGAAGCACCCTCAGTGGTTACTATAAACAAATTATGTGAATTAGGGGCTAAAGTGCAGGTTTATGATCCACAGGCAATGGAAGTTGCTGAAAAATACTATTTTAAAAATAACAAACAAGTAGAATATGCTGAAAATAAGTACGATGCTCTGGACAAAACCCATGCTCTGCTACTTTTAACAGAGTGGAAAGAATTCAGAAGTCCTGATTTTGACCAAATGAGTAATAGAATGAATAACAGAATAATTTTTGACGGTAGAAACCAGTATAATAAGGTAATGCTTAGGGAAGTTGGCTTTGAATATCATCAAATAGGCAATGGTTACGAGGGAAGTTGAACATGGCAGGGAACGTCACTGGACACAGATTTCTACACAATTTTAGAAAATATAAATTCCTACTTTACCAGTTAGTAAGCAGGGACATAAAAACTAAATACCGTAAATCTGTTTTAGGAATATTTTGGAGTTTTTTAGAACCCCTTCTTACCATGATCGTGCTTACAATCATATTTTCAACTATATTTAAAGGATGGGGAGTTCAAAATTATCCAGTTTATCTATTAACTGGTCGGCTAATTTTCACCTTCTTTGCAGGGGGAACCAGTGCTGCCATGAGATCCATAAGGGGTAGTGCCGGAATTTTAAAAACAGTTTATGTGCCAAAGTATATTTATTCTCTTTCGGCAATATTATCCAACTTTGTAACCTTCTTACTATCATTGGTGGTGTTATTTTTAGTCATGGCCGCTACCCATGCTCCATTTACAATTTACATAATCTTCACCAGTTTACCTATCGTGGCATTACTTTTCTTCACCATAGGGGTGGGACTGATACTGGCCACTGTGAATGTCTTCTTCCGGGATCTTCAACATTTATACGGAGTTTTCTTAACACTTTTAATGTACGCTACACCCATATTTTATCCTCCTAGCATTGTACCTGCAAGTTTCCGTTTCATTCAGGATTATAACCCTATCTATGCAGTTATAAGTTGCTGTAGGGATGCTTTTCTTTACGGTAAATTGTATGATCCACATCAACTAATATTCGCATTAATATCAGCTGCAGTGGCTATGATTGTAGGTTTAACACTGTTCTATAAATACCAGGATAAATTCATACTACACGTATAAAAATTCTACAATTGATTACAGGTGAAACATTGGCAAAAACTGTTATTAAGGTTGAAAATGTTAAAATGAAATTCAATTTAAGTAAGGAAAAAACAGACAACCTTAAAGAATATTTTATTAAGTTCATAAAAAGAGAACTGCATTACCATCCATTCTGGGCCTTAAAAGGTGTTTCTTTTGAAGTCAACAAGGGAGATAAGTTTGGGATCATTGGATTAAACGGTGCTGGGAAAAGTACACTTTTAAAGCTAATCGCCGGTGTTATGAAACCTACTGAAGGGGATATAACTGTAACTGGGGGTATAGTGCCCTTACTAGAAATGGGGGCCGGTTTTGATCCGGATTACACTGGTCGGGAAAATATTTTTCTTAAAGGCGCTTTATTGGGGTACACCCGGCGTTTTTTAGAAGAAAAATTCGATGAAATAGTGGAGTTTTCCGAGTTAGAAGAATTCATTGATGTCCCCCTGAAAAATTACTCATCAGGGATGAAAGCCAGGCTGGCATTCTCCATTGCCACCATGGTTGAACCGGAAATCTTAATCATTGATGAGGTTCTATCGGTGGGAGATGCTAAATTCCAGGAGAAAAGCCGTGAAAAAATGAATTCACTCTTAGATGAGGATGCAACGGTTCTTTTTGTATCGCATTCCACTCAACAAGTTAGGAATATATGTAACAGGGCAATATGGCTGGATAAAGGTAAATTAATCACCCAGGGTCCAGTTGACGAAGTATGTGATGCTTATGAGAAGTTTATCAACTTAAACGATTAGGTGGATTCAACATGCTCATATTCCTTTTATTATTAAATGAATAGTAAAAACAGACATTCTTTTGATGGAATGGTGTATGGATTGATGGAATGTGAATTGTATGGATTTAACAGTTATAATCCCCAACTACAATGGCCAACCTTTTCTAGGGGAGTGTCTGGAATCTCTGAAAAATCAGGATCATCCCTTTGATGTTATTATTACTGACAATGCTTCCCAAGATGGAAGTGTAGCTTACATCCAGGAAAATTATCCAGAATTCACCCTTATTGAAAACCAGGAGAACCTTGGTTTTGCCGCGGCTGCCAACCAGGGGATAAAAGCTTCCAATTCAGAATATATTTTCCTCCTGAATAACGATGTGCAGTTGGAGTCTGGAACCATTTCCAGCCTTTTAAAATGCATTAAAAAGGATGAAAACATCTTTGCAGTTTCTTCGAAGATAATCCAGTACCATGATCCAAATAAAATGGATGATGCAGGGGATGAATACACCATCCTGGGCTGGACACGCCGGGTGGGATATGGGAAATCCCCTGACAAATATGTCCAGGAAAGGGAGATCTTCAGTGCCTGTGCCGCAGCATCAATCTACCGTAGAAGAATCCTGGAAGAAATCGGATACTTTGATGAAAACTTCTTCGCCTACATGGAAGACGTGGACCTCAGCTACCGGGCCAGAATCCATGGTTACAAATGCTGGTACTGTCCAGAAGCAGTTGTTTACCATGTGGGAAGCCAAACCAGCGGGAGCAGGTACAATGAATTCAAAACCAGATTAGCTGCCCGGAACAATGTATATGTCCCCTATAAAAACATGCCCTGGCCTCAACTGTTGGTGAATCTTGTTTTCCTCGGTATAGGCTATTTCATTAAATACATCTTTTTCTCCAGGAAAGGTTATGGAAGGATCTATTGGGCTGGTTTAAAAGAGGGATATAAATCACGAAAAAAGATTGGTAAAGTAACATATACCCATAAAAATTTTAAAAACTATTTCATCATCCAATGGATATTAATCAGGAACACCCTCAGATTCCTGTTTTATTAAGAAAATATAAAAATAATAGGGTGTTACTCTTCATATTATGTTGACCTGAGTAGAACTGTAGATCTCATTGTTGTTCTCATCTGCTTCATATATTTCTTTATTAGAATCTACTACCACCCTAATGTAGTATCTGCCTGGTGTGATATTCTGGGGTACTGTGAATTTTGTATCCTGGGTTACACTCGCCCCACTGGCAAGATCACTAATCCGTAATTTTCCCAGAAATATGATGTTTTTTGAATTCTGTTCCGGTGTAAACTGGAAGGTAACATTACAATCACCGGTGGGTAAAATACCGTTGTTAGTGATGGTGTGTGGTATGATTATTTCCTGACCCTTCAAGGCAGTTGAGGGAGCGGTTACATTGGTCACAACCAGATCCCCAAAGAAAAAAGCACTATCCACAGCTATAATAATGAAAACCAAAAAAACCACGGCTATAACAATCATGTACTGTTTTTTCCAGTCATCGAAGATACTCTTAGATTTTTTTTTCTCCCGGTCATCATTTGATGCTTCAAGTGGTTTTTTCTCCAAGTCATCATAGGTATTGTTTGATGCTTCAGGATCTGTCTCCCCTTCATCCTCTGGTGATTCAGGATTATATGGGGGGTCATCCGTTTTTATTAGTTCTCCCCCACATTTGCATTGGAAGTCAGAGGGATTTTCGTCTGGTCTTAAATGGTATTCTTCCCCACATTTTGAACATTGGACTTTCATGCTTTCACCTGGCCCTCAGCACTAAATCTTCTCTGATTTCTAAGTAATATAAGTTTTATTATACTCAGAACGCATTTTCAAATCAAATAAATCAAGGTTACTTCAATCATTATATGTCCAATGTACTTAGTTAACTTCGTCTATTCTCCACGAGAACATATTATTCTAGTACAAAGAGAAGGGGTCTCAGGTGTTGAAATTCATAAATTAATCATATTTCCAACGTAACTTATTATAGTTAGAACTACCAAATATATGTTTATGATGGCTTTAATTCACAATTCACAATATTTTAGAAATGATTTATTTAACATCTTTAATAATAATGTTTTTAATAGTAAACGCGCCAGCATATTTAATATTTTGTAAAAGCAATGGAAAATAGTATCAGGTTTTAAGTTGCTTAAAGGCGATAAAATGGATTTATCGATTGTAATAGTTCACTATCGTACCTATGAACTGACAAAACAGGCCATAGAATCAATAATCAGCAAGGATCATCCCATCCATTATGAGGTATTCCTGGTGGACAATGCTTCCCATGATGGCAGTCTGGAGAGATTGCAGGAAGACTTTGCCCGAGAAATAGAAACCGATTTAATAAAGATCATTGCCAACAACAGAAACAGTGGCTTTGCCCATGCTAATAACCTGGCTATTCAACAAAGCAAGGCCCGCTACGTGTTGTTACTGAACTCAGATACGGTGATCCTTAAAGACTGCCTCTCCAAATGCATCAACCACATGGAAAAAGATGAAAATATAGGTGCTCTGGGGTGTAAAGTTCTCTTACCTGACGGTTCACTGGACAGGGCTTGCCGCAGGAGTTTTCCCACATTCAGTGTATCATTTTACAGGATGATAGGCCTGTCCCGGCTTTTCCCTAAAAGTAAACGTTTCGGTAAATACAATTTAACATTTCTGGATGAAAACCAAACATACGAGGTGGATAGTTTAGTCGGGGCTTTTATGATGGTTAGATCAGATGCAATCCAGGAGGTAGGTCTCCTGGATGAGGAATTCTTCATGTACGGTGAGGATATTGACTGGTGTTACCGTATTAAATCCGGGGGTTGGAAGGTGGTCTACTACAGTGATGCGGAGATCATCCATTATAAGGGAGGAAGTAATAATAAACCAGTTAAACCCCGACTTATATATGAATTCTACCGTTCAATGTACCTTTTTTACAATAAACATTACCGGGATAATTATCCATTTATCATAACTGGAATTACTTATACGGGGATATGGGGGATTTATGGGCTGAAAATAATGTTAAATCGTTTAAATAACGCTTTATCCAAGTAGTGATAGAAATGATCAGGGAAAATCAAAGAATTTTTAACATGGCCCAAGTGGTCATTGATTTTTCAGTCATCACCCTGGCTCTGATCCTGGCATGGTATATCCGTTTTGCAACGAATCTTCTGGGCTTTGGCAGTGATGTGGGGGGATTCTACCATTACACCCTACCAATCATCCTAATTTTACCATCATACATTATTATATATTATCTCCTGGGTTTGTACACACCCCAGAGAACTAAAAAAACCATAACCTCAGAAGCACTGAAGATCATCCAGGCTAACTGTGTGGGATTATTTTTCCTTATAACCATGCTATTTGTACTGGAGCTCACTGACTATTCACGTTACATGCTGGCCATGTTCGGTATATTCAGCACTGTTCTATCCATAGCTGAGAGATTCGTAATCAGGAAGTTGTTGCAGTTTTTACGTAGCAGACGGTACAACATCAAGTACATTCTGGTTGTGGGAACTGGAGAACTGGCCCGGAAATTTTCTGAGTTAATCATCAGGAATGAATATCTGGGATTTGCCATCATGGGCTTTTTAGATGAGAATCATTCCAAGGCTGATTTAATTAATGGTTTTAAGATTTTAGGCACAGTTGGAGATCTGGAAGATGTTTTATCCCACAACCTGGTTGACCGGGTGGTTGTGGCCATCTCCCATGAGAACTACAACCTCTTGGAAGGGGTGGTTGAAACCTGTGAAAAATGCGGAGTGCGTGCCGAGATCGTACCTTCATATTACATCTACATGCCAACCAAACCACATCTGGATGTCATTGAGGGCATGCCCTTAATCAAGATCAGGCACATACCCCTGGATAATTCATTTAACAAGTTCGTGAAGCGGTGTTTTGACTTATTATTGGTGGTGCCTGCCATTGTAATTTTATCCCCACTACTTATTCTAGTGGCGATTCTTGTTAAACTGAGCTCCCCTGGGCCGGTGATATTCAAACAGGAAAGACTGGGGCTTGATAAGAAAAGTTTCCAGATGTATAAGTTCCGCAGTATGAAAATCCAGGATGAGGGGGATGAAAAACACCATTGGACCACCGAGGATGATCCCCGCAAAACCAGATTTGGTTCATTTATTAGAAGAACCAGTATCGATGAATTACCACAGTTTTTCAACATATTAAAGGGAGAAATGAGTTTAATAGGTCCCAGACCTGAACGTCCTCATTTCGTGGAAAGATTCAAGGAGGAAATTCCAAAGTACATGGTTAAGCACCACGTGCACCCGGGAATGACTGGCTGGGCACAGTTGAATGGTTACCGGGGGAATACTTCCATAAAAAAGAGGATCGAGCATGATATTTTCTACGTGGAAAACTGGAGTTTACTTCTTGATGTGAAGATTTTTTTCAGAACCTTGATAAATTTATTCAGGGATGAAAATGCCTATTAAAAGATTTTAAGATTTTTAATAAAGGTTTAAGGTAAAAAAAGGTTTAAGCTTATTAAAGAAGGTTTAAAAAAAAGGTATAATGGCTGGAATTTATTTTCGCAGCCCTAACTCATTCACGGTCTTTTCGGTTTTATCCATGTCCGGAATCATGTAATTTATCCCATTGATATGGGTGTATTCTCCGGTAACCACACCTATCCTGGCATTGTCCATATCAAACCCGGTGATTAATGTTTCAATTACCGTTGTCTCCAGGGGTGGTATATCAGTTTTCACATTTTCCCTTAACTGGTTCAACACTGCCGGGGCTTGAAGTATGTTAGATGGGTTTAAAGCTCCGTCAATAATGGCTTGAATTGCCTCGCGATGTCTCCTCATCCGACCACCCTCTGATTCCGAGTCCTGCCTGAACCGAACGTAGATCAGAGCTTCTTCACCAGTTAATTTACTAACTCCGGTTTTCCCGTGTAATTCTGGTCTTGCTTTAGAGATGTGGGGTTCCACATTCATGGTGATGCCCCCCAGGGTGTCTACCATTTCCTTAAAATCAGTGAAATCAACCAGTATATAATAATCAATTCTCACCTTCAAAAAGTTCTCCACAGTCTCTTTGGTGGTGTTGATGTCTCCATAAGCATAGGCACTGTTGATTTTATCCACACCCTTCCCTGCAATCTGTACCTTGGTATCACGGGGTATGGATAGAAGGGAAACTTCCTTTGTTTTCTTATCAATGGATAGGATGTTAATGGAATCTGTGTATCCTTGAGTCTGGGGTGTTCGGGCATCTGCACCTAAAAATAATATATTAATCCTTTCACTGGATGAATTTGTTTTAGGAGAAAACATGAAAAAAGATAAGCTTACCCCTAAAACGATTATTCCTATTAATATTAAGATTACCATTTTTTTATTCATTCACAACCCCCAATAACTAATCATTGGTTAAATCTGATTTCAACCAATTGTTGATATTCATCCACATTAGTTGATATTCATCAGTAAATCTCGTGTTTTGTACGGTTTATCACTAGGAAGTTTGTACAGGATGAATTCAATTTTCCTCTGGCCTGGTGTTCCTGCTGTGAAGTCAACAGGTATTTCAATTTTCTGATTATTTTGCAGGGTAATGTTATCCTGCTTTAAGATGGTGGTGTTGACCCGGACCAGTATACTATAATTTATAGCGCGTCCTTCCTGGTTAACTATAACCGCGGTTATGTTGTTTTTTGTCCCTGAACTGAGATTTAGAGTATTACCATCTATTCCTTTAATGTAAAAGTCGGTGGTATTATTTTTATCCGTTGTTCCATTTCCACTTGGTTTTATGAGAGTGTAACCAGCTGTGCCTATGGTCAGGATAATGCAGAGAATTAGGAAGATGGTTAATATTTTTTCCAGTTTAGGAATGGAAAGTCTCATTTCTGAGGGTAATTTTTTCATTCTGAAGATGGTTATCAGGGAGAATAGGAGACTAAAAACAGCTAGAACTATTAGTATAAGTTCTAAACGTATGCTCCATGAAGTATAGTTAAAGGTTAAACCAACCAGGGAGGTTAAAATTAAACTGGCTCCACCTGCCAGTGCCAAGCGTTCAATCAATTCCAGGTCATCATTTTTCGGGAACATGATTGCCAGTAATAGATATCCTGGTATGAAACATATGAATAAACTACCTGGAACCATCCACAGTGCTGTTTTGTTAAGTGGTGGGACTATGACTGTGATGATCATTAGTAAACTGAGTATGGTTAAAGCAGTCAGATAGGGTAATCCTCCCTTTGAGGTGAAAGTTAACATTTCAGAGGTTGTAACAGGTTCCGCATGTTTTTCTTCTCCCAAATTTGCTTTAAACTGGTTAGTCCGGAGAACATAGGTGGTAATGGTAAGCACTATCGTTGTCAAGGACAAAATCAGAATCAGATCTCTGAATTGTAGGCCTAATGAGGAATATTTGAGTATCACACTTACTAGAACAGTCAGGAACACGCTTAACTCCAAAAACAGGAGGGGTTTTTTTAAGAGTCCCTTGTGGTTTTCTTCAGGGTAAAGTACAGCTATCAATGAATATCCAGATGATACAAAAATTAATATAAACAAAGTGATGTCCATGATGAAGTTATCAATGAGCTTGATTGATGTGAATACTACAATGAGTATTGATAATACTAGAAATAATACTAAATCTTTGGATGGTGCCTTTTTCATTATGATCCTCCATTTATCCCTAGGCATAATTTTTTAATAAACTTTATCTAATGTTTATTTATCGAGCTAATTCAGTGCAACAATTATAAATGTCCCTGCTGGTATTATTCTCCCACAGGGACTTTAAATCAGATATATTGCTATCATGCTATTTAAACGGGGCCATGCAGATCATTTATATATACTGCTAATTACATAAAATTAGTTTGTGTTATTATGAACAAAGATTATAAATTAATGGGTTTTATGATACCTATTATATTGATTTTGTGCATTAGTTTGTATGGAATCCCGGTTTTAGGTTCACAATCTGATTCAAATCAGATACATCAAGTGGATTACAATGGCTCAGACACAACAAGTACTAATGACACGGTAACCAGTGAACAATCTGATGCAGATGATCAAACTGATACTGATAACCAGGTGACCAATGACGGATCAACTACATCTAGAAGTACAAACAACAACAATGGTGATAATTCACCAACTCCCGCACCAAATCCAGCACCAGAACCAACTCCAGAACCAACTCCAGAACCAACTCCAGACCCAGAAATTCCTGTAGACGACTACTAACAGAATAATATTCAAATTTTTTATTTATTATTTTTTTAATTTAACACGCCTTAGTGATGGTAATCTAATTTTAAATAGGGATATGTTTTGAATGGATTCACATGTTCACTGGGAAGTTGGAGTTGGGGGTTGCTGCCACCATCATCACACTGATCATCATTATAACAAGCATGATCACCACTGGAACCAGGTAACGCATACCAAGATAGCGAAGGTCTATTTCGTCCCTGTATTGAACTTTTCTTCTTAAATCCGGAATTGAGTTTTTATTGTAACTTTTTTGCATGTTATGCCTCCTTTATTAAGGAATGGGGCGTCTAACATATTTAAGGGAAGAGATAGAGAGCATTTGAAAACTAATCCGAATGACATTATCATTTAGGGTTGCTTGTGGAAAAATTAATAAAAAACTTAAATCATTTTCCACATAGATAAACCCTAGATGAAAAGTAATAAGAGCCTAAATGCTTAAAAATTTTAAAAATAAAATATGCTTTTAACACTTTTGGAGGTAATATATTGCCGGATAGTGGTGAAATAGAGCTTAGAGTTGCTGAAGCACTACAACAGGATGTAGGCAAAGGAATGGTACGAATAGACCATGAATTGATGGCTAAAATCGGAGCATCTCCTGGTGACATTGTGGAAATAATCGGTAAAAGAACTACCGGTGCTATTGCTGGAAACTCCTATCCTGCAGATGTGGGATTGGAAATCGTGCGTATGGACGGATTGGCTCGTTCCAATGCAGGAACTTCCATTGGAGAAATGATCACCATACGGAAAGCACAACCTAGAATGGCCAGTAAAGTTGTCATTGCCCCAGCAGCGAAGGGAATGCGCATAATGGCCTCAGGAGACATCATAAAACGAAATCTCATGGGACGGGCCGTTACCCGGGGAGATGTAATAGCCCTGGTATCCCCCAAGAGAACTAAAGAAACATTAAGGGAATTCCCAGGTTCAGAAGACATATTCCGTGAATTTTTCGAAGCAACCACTCCCTTTTCTCTGGGAGAAATCAAATTTACCGTGGTATCATCCAATCCTGCGGGACTGGTTCGTATCAATGACACTACCCAGGTAGAAGTTCGACCAGAAGCAGTGGAGGTAATGGAAAAAAAAGTTCCAGATGTCACTTATGACGATGTAGGGGGACTTAAAAAGGAAATATCAAAAGTCCGGGAAATGATAGAACTTCCCCTCCGCCACCCCGAAATATTTGACCGTCTGGGTATAGATCCGCCGAAAGGAGTGCTATTACATGGTGCACCGGGCACAGGGAAGACATTACTGGCAAAAGCTGTTTCTAGTGAGAGTGGTTCAAATTTTGTGGCCATAAATGGGCCTGAAGTAATGAGTAAATTTGTGGGAGAGGCTGAAAAGAAGATACGTGAAATATTCGAAGAAGCTGCCGAAAATGCTCCCACAGTGATTTTCATTGATGAAATCGATGCCATAGCCCCTAAAAGGGAAGAAGTCACTGGTGAGGTTGAACGAAGGGTGGTAGCTCAGATATTGGCCCTTATGGATGGGTTGAAAGAAAGGGGAAAGGTAATTGTTATTGGCGCCACCAACCGTCCTGATGCCCTGGACCAGGCATTACGCAGACCTGGACGCTTTGACCGTGAAATTGAATTACGTGTGCCTGACCGGGAAGGAAGGATTGAAATACTGGAGATACACACCCGTGCCATGCCTCTGGCAGATGACGTTAACATTGATGAACTGGCAGAAACCACCCATGGATTTGTAGGTGCAGATCTGGCAGCACTTTGTAGAGAAGCAGCTATGAATGCTTTAAGAAGAGTTTTACCTGATATTGACCTACAAGAGCAGCGTATTGCTCCTGGAATCCTGGAAAAACTCTTCGTAACCAACAATGATTTTTTAGATTCCATGAAATCCATCAGCCCCTCTGCACTGCGTGAAGTATTCATTGAAGTACCCAACGTCCATTGGGAAGATATCGGTGGACTGGATGAACTGAAGGAAAGCCTGAAAGAAGTGGTGGAATGGCCCTTGAGCAACATCTCCTCTTTCCAGCGAATTGGAATACAACCTTCCAAAGGAATTCTCCTGTTCGGCCCTCCTGGAACTGGAAAAACCCTGCTCACCAAGGCAGTGGCCACAGAATCCAAGGCCAACTTTATCTCAGTAAAGGGATCAGAAATACTCAGTAAATGGTTCGGTGAATCCGAACGGAAAATCTCTGAAATATTCAAAAAAGCCAAACAGGCATCTCCCTGCATCATTTTCTTTGATGAAATCGATGCCATAGCTCCCATCAGGGGTGCCGCTGCCGGTGAACCAAGAGTCACCGAGCGAATGGTTAACACTATTCTCTCCGAGATGGATGGGCTGGAAGAACTCAGAGGAGTGGTGGTTATTGGGGCCACTAACCGTCCTGATCTAATGGATCCAGCATTGCTACGTCCTGGAAGATTTGATGAGGTGGTACTGGTACCTCCTCCTGATGAAAAAGCACGAAAAGAAATATTAAAGGTTCACGTGGGACACATGGAGTTAGATGAGGATGTTAAACTTAAAGAACTGGCCAAAAAAACTGAAGGATACTCTGGTGCAGATATAGAAGTTTTATGCCGTAAAGCTGGGATGATAGCTCTCCATGAAGATATGAATATTCTAAAGGTGTCCTACCGCCATTTCAAATCTGCTCTGAAGAAAATTAATCCATCCACAACTTCTAAAACCACGGAATATTACGAGCAAATTGCTCAGAAACTGGGAAGGGGTTTAGAACCTAAAAAGGTGAGAGAAGACTTCCGTGAAGTGGCCTAAACAATTAATGGGGTCACGACTTCTATTTTATAATTTTTCCAATTATAAGAGGTTAAATTTGAGTATTCCAAACATAAAAGAAGTAAGATTGAGATTTTCAAACAAAAGTTTAGATTTAGATTTAGATTTCCAAATAAGAGGTTAGATTTGAGTGGATAATAAAAACACCCCAAAAAAATTCGAATTCTTCGATGTCACTGCTGATGTGGGCTTCCGGGCCTATGGCCAGGATCTTAATAATGCTTTTGGCAACGCTGCCCAGGCAATGTTTGAAGTGATGACGGACACATCCCAGGTAAAGCCAAAAGTTATAAGAGAAATTCTGGTGGAATCCGAGGATGAAAAAGCACTGCTTTATGACTGGCTCAGTGAATTACTATTTATCCATGATTATGAGGGTCTGGTTTTCTCCCAATTTACAGTTACTATACAACAAAAGGATCCTGAGACTTTCAACCTCAGTGCTGTGGTGTGGGGAGAAGAATTTAACCAGGCCACCCACGAAGTAAGGGATGAAGTTAAAGCAGTAACCTTCCATTTAATGGAAATTGTTAAGGAAGAAAATAGGTGTACTCTGCAAGTTATTGTGGATACTTAATGGTTACACCCTTTTAATGATAGTTTATCATCAAACCGGGAGTGTTGTATCTAATGCCCTACCTAGTCTGCAAAAAATGCGGAGGATATTACCAGCTTCAGGAAGGAGAATCTCCTGATGATTTTTATGATAAATGCAATTGTGGTGGTGATCTGGAATACCGGGAATCACTGGGGGAAGAATCATCCTCCCATAGGGAATCACTGGGGGAAGAATCACCCATCCACAGGGTATCTCTTGAGGATGAATCATCTACTGTAGAATTGCTTGAAGAGGAATTCCTAAATATAAAATCATTAGAGGAACCACTTATTTATGATGATGACACTGCACAAGCAGACTTGGGGACTAACAGAAACCATTCCACATCGAATTTATTAAGAATAAGCCTAATAATAGGAGTTATTATTCTTTTGATCATATTTTTAGGGTTAATCACCACCAAAAATGATAGTTACGGTGTGTTCAATTCCAATGAAAATGAAAAATACAGTGATGAAGAGATTAACACCTTCATGGAAAGTGCCTTCAGTGCTGATGATTATGGTAACAGCTATGATAAGGTGGGCAAATGGAATATCAACGTGGTAAGAATAAGAGTTATGGGCTCGCCCACACCAGAAGATCTTAAAACCCTTAATAAGGCTATTGATGATATAAATGCAAATGTTAAAGATTTTCAGCTTAAAATTGATGATAAAAATCAGTTAGAAGCAGATATGGAAATTTATTTTGTCCCCCACTCGGAATTTTCCCAATTCTCGATTAACCCATCTAAAGTTGATGGTTTCACAGAATGGAAGGTAAGTATCAGTGGTATTTACGGTGGCAACTCTGCTGGTGAGATATTCAAATCCCGAATTTTCATTGGAATCGACGGATTAAGCCAGAAGCGTCGTTCACATGTAATTGTCCATGAATTGGCCCATGGCCTTGGATTACATCATAACCATAATCAAAACAGTGTAGTGTGCATTAACGGTCCAGACTTAACTGAATTATCTGATCTGGATAAAACCATGATACGAATATTATACAGGAAAGACTTACAACCCTACATGTCCAGATCCCAGGTTGAAACAATTCTTAATAATTCAAGAAGGAGCTTTTTTTAGGAATATTAATTTAAAAATACCTCCAACTCTTAATTTAAAAATACCTCCAACTCTTAATTTAGAAATACCTCCAACTCTTAATTTAGAAATACCTCCAACTCTTAATTTAGAAATATATCCTATTCTAATTATTTAGAAATACCTACAATATTTTGGGAATATCTGTTATTCCTTCCCAGTCATGATTTTTTAGAAAATTTTCCTAAATAAATCTACTGGGGAAAAGTATCTTTTTAAGTTCCCTAAGATTTCCAGAAATAAATTCCTCGGCATGGGGGTCAGCCAGTATTTTCAACTGTTTCTGCCCAGTTTCAAGATATGCCTTCTTTAGTATCTCTTGAAGATCAGGAACATCCATCTCCAGGACCTTCTCTATTTTCACCATATCACTGGAATCAAGCTGTTTTTGGTACTCTTTTATCTGGGTTTCAAATGATTTAACCACATTTTTGTTCCCTTTAACCACCATTTTGAGAATTAATGGTGGGACACGGGTAAAAACATCCATTATACCCATGACATCATTCTCGGTTATTATTACTTCATCTTTAGATTCCATAATCATATATCTCCACTATTCAGAGGTTTAATTCACTGCAGGCCCATTCTTATACGTGGCGCTGTTTTTTCCCATACCATGTTTTCCTCTTTATTCCATCATGGTTTAACTTTATATCCCCATTTTTCTAGGTTCAGGATTACAAAAGTTAGAAAAATAGAAATCTTGGTATACCAGTTACACCTATAGTTTATCTAGTAGAGAAGTTTATTTGATATTTAAAGATTTAAGTTTCATATTTTTTGAAATACCTATAGGACTAATTAACAAAATTAGGAGATTTGATTATCATGGTTATGGAAGAAACTCTTAAAAAGGTACGTGATTGTGTTTGGGAAGTTCCTGGAGATTATAAAAAGGAAATGAGAGTACCTGGTCGGATATATCTTGATGATGAGTCAATTAAAACCCTGGAAAAGGGAGCAGTAGATCAGGTGGCCAACGTAGCCTGCCTACCAGGGATACAGAAATTTTCCATAGGCCTACCTGACATCCACTTCGGCTACGGATTCAGCATAGGTGGGGTCGGAGCTTTCAGCAGTCGAACCGGAGTTATAAGTCCTGGAGGGGTGGGATTTGATATAAACTGTGGTGTAAGACTTCTCCGCACAGATCTAACCTATGATGAGGTTCAGCCCCGAATCAAAGAACTGATTGATGTCATGTTCCGGAACGTACCCTCAGGTGTAGGGAGCAAAGGAAAAATAAGACTCAAAGAGGGTGAAATCGATGATGTCCTGGACAACGGTGCCAAGTGGGCTGTGGAAAATGGTTACGGCTGGGAAGAAGACCTGGAATACCTGGAGGAGAAGGGATGCATGGCTGATGCCGACTCGGCCCGGGTGAGTGATAAGGCCAAGAAAAGGGGAATACCCCAGCTGGGCAGCCTGGGCTCGGGAAACCACTTCCTGGAAGTTCAGAAAGTAGAGGAAATATTCGATAAAGAAGCCGCTGAAACATTCGGCCTGGAAGAAGGACAGGTAACCGTACTCATCCATTCTGGAAGTAGGGGATGCGGACACCAGGTTTGCAGTGATTACCTGCGTACCATGGACAAGGCAGCCAAACGTTACCAGATCAACCTACCTGACAGACAACTAGCCTGTGCCCCTGTAGAATCAGAAGAAGCCCAGAATTATTTCGCGGCAATGTCTGCTGCTGCCAACTACGCCTGGACCAACCGACAAATGATTGTTCACTGGGTACGGGAATCCTTTGAACAGATATTCCATAGGGATGCCGAAGACATGGGTATGAAGATTGTTTATGATGTGGCCCATAATATTGCCAAGAAAGAGATACACACCATTAAAGGAAAGAACAATCAGCTCTATGTCCATCGAAAAGGAGCCACTCGTGCATTTGGGCCTGGAAGAGAGGAATTACCATCAGATTATCGGAAAATTGGTCAGCCTGTACTCATCCCTGGAACCATGGGTACATCTTCCTATGTCTTACACGGTACACAGACTGCAATGGATGAAACCTTTGGATCCACTGCCCATGGTGCCGGACGCCAGATGAGCCGTGCCGGTGCCAAACGTAGCTACCGTGGAGAAGACATCCTCAAAATCCTGGAAGGTAAGGGCATATATGTGAAGGCCAATTCCATGCCAGTGGTGGCAGAAGAAGCCCCAGGAGCCTATAAAGATGTGGACCAAGTGGTTAAAACCGCACACACAGCAGGTATCTCTAGATTAGTGGGTAGAATGGTGCCAATGGGAGTAGCCAAGGGATAAAAACCCTTTATAATATTTTTTTTAAGGTTACAAAAGGAGAACTAGAGAACATGATCGGAATTGTAGGTGGCACTGGAGTGTACCAGATAGTCGAAATGGGAGAATTAAAGGAGAAAAAGGTCTTAAACACACCATTTGGTGAATCTCCCCCCATATCTATACTAAAATTTGAAGATCAGGAGGTTGCCTTCTTACCACGCCACCGGGAGGGTCATGATAACCCGCCCCACATGATCAATTACCAGGCCAACATCTACGCTCTTAAAATGCTGGGGGCCGAAGCAATCATTGCCACCAATGCAGTAGGATCCCTAGATGAATCCATTAAACCTGGAGAATTCCTAATACCTGACGATTTTTTGGATTTCACCCGCAAAAGGCCTTTCACCTTCTATGATGACCGTGCAGTTCACGTGGACGTCACCCAACCATACTGTCCCCAGCTGGCAGAAACCATAATCTCTGCCGGGCGAAAGGTAGATGGTAAACTAATTAAGGGCGGTGTATACGTGTGCACCGAGGGGCCCAGATTTGAAACCCCAGCCGAGATCCGCATGTTCCGCCAGATCGGGGGTACAGTGGTGGGTATGACTGGCCTACCCGAAGTCGTCCTGGCCCGGGAACTTGAAATGTGCTACGCATCCATATGCATGGTTTCCAATTACGCAGCTTCAGTATCCTCAGAGAAAATCACCATAGATGAGGTATTTGAAATTTTGGATGAGAAAAAGAAGGAATTAACCAAACTAATTTACAATTCGGTTATTAACATCTTTAGTGATGGAAATTGTCCCTGCAAATGTGCCCTGGAAGGTGCAGAAATAGATTAGTTTAGCTAAATAGGAGTATTATAAGGATAAATCTAAAATAATCCCTTATTTCAGGGGTTATATCCAATATCTTCTGATCATATTAAATCTTTACAAATATGGGAAAGTTTTTTTAATAGGGAAATATAATAAGATTTTTTATATAGGTCACCTTGCCATTTTTTGTAATCTTCACATCCCTAAACCAGGGACTATCATTCTAATGAACCTAATTAAAGGAGAGTTCAGGTTGAACCAAGAACAGGAAGAAATTCTTAAACTTAAAGAAGAAAAAAATGCCATAATACTGGCTCATAATTATCAAACTCAGGAAATACAGGAGATTGCAGATTTTTTAGGCGATTCTCTGGAACTGTGTATCAAAGCTTCGCAAATAGAGGAAGCGGATCTGGTTATCTTTTGTGGAGTGGACTTCATGGCCGAAACTGCGGCCATCTTAAATCCATCCAAAAAGATAGTGATACCTGATACCCAGGCAGAGTGTCCCATGGCCCACATGCTCCCAGCTGAAGAAGTAAGAAAATATAAAAAGAGATACCCTCAAGCGGAGGTGGTGTTATATGTTAACACTCTGGCTGAAGCTAAAGCCGAAGCAGACATATTATGCACATCAGCCAACGCAGTTCAGGTAGTAGAAAGCCTTGAATCGGATCAGGTACTCTTTGGTCCCGATATGAACCTGGCCAGCTTCGTGGAAAAAAGAACAGATAAGGAAATAATCCCCATCCCCGAGTTGGGCTACTGTTACGTTCATAAAATGTTCAACACTGCCGATGTAACCTTTTCCCGGGAGAACTATGCTGATGCAGAAGTACTGGTACACCCGGAATGTGATGCGGAAGTACAGGAAATGGCAGACCACATACTAAGCACCGGGGGAATGATAAGACACCTGGCTCTGTCTGAAAATAAAAGTTTCCTCATAGGCACGGAAGTGGACATGGTAACCAGGCTGCGCAGGGAAAACCCGGATAAACTTATCTACCCATTACTGGACGAAGCTATATGTGAAAATATGAAACTCCACACCCTGGAAAAGGTTAAAACATCCCTGATTGAGGAAAAATTCCAGGTCAAAGTTCCAGAAGAAATTGCAAATAAGGCCAGGGTAGCGGTGGAGAGAATGCTGGAAGTCAGTAAATAACTTTCAGTAGTAAAATTGTTAGCATTCAATTGATTAGAATTATTTTTATGGTGATACGTAGTGAAAATAGATAAAACAGGATTATTTGGAGTTATACTGATACTTGTAGGGCTGATTGTTTACGCCACATCCTCACTGGACCAGCTGGTTATGATGATCACCTGGCCACTTTTATCTGGTTCATCCGAGGGTAAAGCAGTCCTTTTCATGATGTTAATAGGTAGTTTCCTAATCCTGAACTCCTTGATTAATACCAACCGGTTTTTAGCACCAGTAAATGAAAAAACCACAGAATACAGTCCGGATGGTAAAAAATTCCTCAAATGGACCATACTCATAATCCTGTTAACCTGTCTGGTAGGACTTTTAATCGAGTTTTCCATTCGTTTCAAGTATGGTGTGTCTCCTTTAACCATTTTCGTCTCCACCAACCCCACTTCCACGACCACCAGCCCCATGCACACCCATGTCTTCAAATCAGTTTTCGGACATATTGCCGATACTATGGGTGGATTGGTCCCGGAAAATGTTCACACTGGAGGCAGCCTCTACCCTGAAGTGATTCCCTGGGGTTACTTCATATTCATAACCCTCCCCCTGGCATATATAACTGGATTGCTGTCTTTAAACATGGGAAAGGATATATACAGGGTTATTCTGGCATTTGCATTGGCTCTGGCCCTGATAGGGATGGTGGATGGTGGACTTTACAGCCAGCCCCTACTCATAGGACTGGGTCTTTTATTCATCCTTTACTTCGTGAAAAAACATTTCCAGTTCCGCCAACTAATCTTACCCCTGGCACTCATCTTTCTGGTGGCATTGTCCGGGTTGGCATTGGAACTGGCAGGGAATAACAGTTCGTATCATGAGATAAAAGTCTTGAACCAGTTTGAACCCGTTGATCTGAGTGGTTACAATGTTCTAAGCACGGAAATGCAGGGTAACATGACGGTGATACGAATTGACACCAGTCAGAGTGATAAAACCACTCTGGAAAGTCTTTTCAAAACCTATGAGGGTCGGGCTGATGGATTTTTCATAACCTGGAATTTCTTCTCCTACTTTTAATGAATCCGAAAATGTCTTAAACAAAAAGTCAAATAGAAACATTTAGGTGAAAATGAAGCTTTCAATTATCATACCTACCTTTAACGAGGAAAATTACCTCCCCCATCTCCTGGAGAGTATAAAAAGGCAGGATTTCTCAGATTATGAGGTTATAGTGGCCGATGCAGGTTCCGAAGATAGCACTAAAGACATTGCCCAGGAATGGGGATGTAAAGTTGTGGAGGGAGGTCTTCCTGCTGTAGGTCGCAACCGTGGTGCAGAAGCAGCACGCGGAGAATACCTTCTATTCCTGGATTCAGATGTGATTTTAACCAGGGATTACCTGGAATTATGCCTGGAAGAATTTCAAAAAAGGAAGCTGGGAATTGCCATCACCCAAATCGCACCTTTAAGCGACACTTTTCTCAATAAAATAACCCATGATCTTGCTAATTTCTTCATGAAAAGGGTGGAAAACATCAAACCCCATGGGGCAGGTTGTTACGGTATAATCACCACCCGAAACCTTCACTATGAAGTGGAAGGATTTGACGAAGACCTGGACTTTGGAGAGGACACAGATTACATTGAGCGCATCGGTGCCATCAGCCAGTTCAAGGTTCTCAGAAGCCCAAAACTCCTGGTTTCCACCCGCCGACTTCAGGAAGAGGGTATGCGTAATGTGGTTTTAAAGTATGCTAAAAGCACTTTTTACCAGTTCCGGGGCAAGCAAATAACTGCTGAGGACTTGGATTACACCTTCGGACATCCGGGTCAAAGGAGGATAATCTACTCAGTATGTGGTGAAGGGATGGGACACGCCATAAGGGGCAGAGTCCTCCTCAACCATTTAACCAAGAACAATGAAGTTTACATATTTGCATCAGATCGGGCCTATGATTACCTGGCCGCTCATTTTGACCATGTTTACAAAATCGGCGGATTTAACACAGTATATGAGGATAACACTGTTCAGAACACCAAAACGTTCATCAAGGGGATGAAAGACCTCCCAGGGGATTTGAAAAAAAGTTTAAGGCTGATGTACAGTGTGGCCAAGGCAATAAAGCCCCAGATCATCATCTCTGATTTTGAATTTTATTCCAATCTCCTCTCCAAGGTACTGCGTGTTCCACTGATCAGTCTGGATAATATGCATGTACTTACCCAGGCAGAATTGGATGTCCCCCGAAAGTTCCGTACTGATAGAATAGCCGCTGAAAGTGTGGTCAGATCATTTATCCAAATGCCCACATTCTATCTAATCACCAGTTATTTTTATCCTCCTCTTAAAAATTCTAATAAAACCAAATATTTCCCACCAGTACTGAGAGATGCCATAATGGAACTGGAACCATATAATGGAGAGCATGTACTGGTTTACCAGACCAGTGACTCCAATGAGAGATTAATGGATATTCTGAAGGAATTCGATGATGAATTCATTGTCTATGGATTCCACCGTGATGAGCGGGATGAAAACCTGCTGTTTAAAAGTTTCAATGAGGATGAATTTTTCACAGACCTATCCCAGGCCCGGGCAGTAATTGCCAATGGTGGATTCACCCTTATCAGTGAAGCTCTCTATCTGGGAAAACCGGTTTTAAGTGTTCCAGTGAAAAAACAGTTCGAACAGATCTTAAACGCCCTTTACATGGAAAGATTGGGTTACGGTGAGTTTCATGATGAACTGGAACGTGAAGATATTGAGAACTTCCTCTCCAAACTGGATGAGTATCGTGAAAACATCCATCTGAATTATTTCCATGATCAAAATCAATCTATTCTAAAGGAACTGGACTTCCTCATTGATAAATATGCTTAATCAGGAATATTGGGTTGCTAATTCCTTATTTTCATTTTAAATTTCTATTTTTAAATTATGAATTATGTTTTATTGTTAATGGCATTGAATAAGGTGGTATTGTACTGAGAAATTATAATTTCATCTTTGAATACTTCTCAAGTGCTCTCACTTAATTCTAATATCCCTTAAAACTAATGATGATAATATGAGTTCAAGAAGTGGTGTGGCCAATTTACCCCTCCACGGTGGTCGTGCCCCCCGCTGGTTGTTCAAGCGCATGGTTAAACTGGCCGGAGCAGTTACAGATTCAATAATCTATGAGTATGGTCCAGATGAATTTTTATCCAGGATCTCGGACCCCCACTGGTTTCAAGCTTTTTCCTGTGTCCTGGGGTTTGATTGGCACAGTTCTGGCACAACCACCACCACCTGCGGTGCTCTTAAGACAGCCATCAAACCTGAAGAGCAGGGCATACTCATCGCAGGGGGTAAGGGACGGGCTTCCCGGAAAACACCTCAGGAGATCCTGGATGCTGGGGAAGTATTCTCATTATCCTCCGCAAAACTGGAAGAACTGGTTTATTCCAGTAAAATCTCAGCTAAAATTGATAATTCATGTATTCAGGACGGTTACCAGCTTTACCATCATGTTTTTTTCTTAACGGAACGGGGTGACTGGGCGGTGGTGCAGCAGGGAATGAATGAATCCACCAGATACGCCCGGCGGTACCATTGGTTATCTGATTCTGTGGAAAACTACATTAACGAACCCCATAATGGTATCTGTTGCGACCTTAAACAGGAAAAAACCCTGAACATGACCTCTGATCTGAGTTTCGACTCACGTCAAACCAGCCTGGATCTGATTCTGGATAACCCACAACATCTGAAAAAGTACTTCCAGAAAAAAGTGGATCTGAAAGCAGGTCAGGCTAATCTGGATTTATTCTGCCCACAAATCACTTTACCCAGCCATCATCCGGTGCTGGGCACTGATCTATCTCCCCGGGAGTTTGAAGTTCTTCAGAATGCCTGGGAATTGCAACCGGAAAGTTATGAGGAATTAGTTTCTTTAAAGGGTATGGGTCCTAAGAAGATTCGTGCCCTGGCTTTGATTTCAGACCTTGTTTATGGTGACCAGGCCAGCTGGGAGGATCCAGTTAAGTACAGTTTCACCCATGGGGGTAAAGATGGTTTCCCCTACCCTGTGGATCGGGAAGTATATGATCACTCCATTCATACGCTGCAAGATGCACTCCAGCATGCCAGGCTAGAAAAAAAAGATCGTTATCAAGCCATTAAACGCCTGGAAAATTTGTTTAATGTAGATAATTAACATTTAACAAGAAATATTCTAATTCTTAAAATGGTTGTAATTTATTTAATCAAATCAAACTTGTATTCACCTTCTATTAACCCTAAATTTTTATCCTATATTTTCTTTCATCCCTGATCAGATCATCAAAATGACCCCTATTTCAAGTGTAAATGATCAGCATGAATTAAAATACATGTCGAAACGTTCTTTGTATCGATATTAAATGTTAATTCTCTTGCATTATATTGGCTAAATGGATTAATCAGTCATTCAAACAATTTATTAACTTTCAGGGCAAATAAGAAGTCCAATTCGGTTAATCCACCCATGTCATCAGTGGTTATTTCCAGGGCTACCTTACCCCATGATAAATTGATTTCGGGATGGTGTTGCATCTCTTCCGCTACTAAACCAACCTTAACTGTGAATTCAAGGGCATTTACAAAGTCCGGAAATTCAAAAACAGATACCAGATAACGGTTTTCAAGAACAGACCAGTTATCAAGCTGGGATGAATTCTGTTCAATTTCTTTTTGACTTAAAAGTTGAGGTAGGGACATAGAACTCCACCATTTTATTCCTTTAATCAATTGTTATAATATGAAATTTTTTTTTATTAAACCATCAGATTCTTTAATAACTCATTATATTCTGTACTAATTGGAGAATGGAAAGTGAAGATCATTGGGGTTTCTTCACTACTTTTTGGATAGCTCTTTTCCAACCAGTTCCATGAGATCTCGGGCTTCTTTAAATTTTTTATCTTTTTTAAGGGCTTTTTTAATTAATTTTAATGATTCATCATATTTTTTAAGGTTATAGAGTCCTTGAGCCTGTAGATACAGGGCGTATTTGTAAAAATCATCCTTTTTGGAATATCTGCCCAGGAACAAGTCGAAAGTGTTTACTGCTTCTTGATATTCCTTCAGAATCAACAGCACATATCCCCGGTTGTACCAAGCCATGTTATCACCAGGTTCCAGCCTGACAACATGTTCAAAACAGTTAAGAGCATCCTGGTATTTGCCAAGCTCCATTAAAGCCACTCCCTTATCATTCCAGGCGGAAACATATTCTTTATCTATTTCCAGTGCACTGTCAAAAAATTTTATTGATTTATCCACTTTTCCCTGTTCTAAAAATGACATGGCCTGTTTATAGAACATTTCTGCTTCTTTGATAGCCATTTAATCAACTCCTGGTTATATACTCTTACTGTTGACTTATAAGTTTGATATAATATATAAGGACTCAGTTAACCCAATATACAATAATACCAATTAAATACATATTTCGTATTATGTTGAATAAATAATTGTAGATATTAATATCTAGGCCACTTTTATCTGTTTAATTAACAGTTTTCGGTAATTAATATTTGCTCTAAATAGAAAATAGTATTTCTAATCAGCTTATTTTCACAGGTTGAATAATGGTGAAATTAGGGGGACTTAAATATTTTTATCACTAATAAAAAATATATAAAAAGTATTACTCATAGGTTTTTAATGTATGATACTTAAAGAAATCTTAATAAATATAATGGCCAAAAAGAATGGTTTTTTCAATGGATTGATTTATTTTCCAGTATGAAGTGAGATTTTTTTGGGAAAAGTCTATGAAAATATTATGTAATTATATACATACTATTTAATTACAAGTCATTACAACTAATTACATTACTTTAATGTCAGTAGAATTCTTGAGCTCAAAAGAATCTCATAAAGAATAATATTCTTATTATCACCAAAAGAAGTAATTATCCATGATTTTATTATAAAACTAATCAATGATCTTCATTTTTCATCCATCTGGTTTCATAATTTCGGATCCAGATAAGTTCCTTTAAGAGAAGATCTCCAGGTCCTTTAGGATTGATTTCAATTTTTTCCATTTGATCCTCTGTTAAGTGGTCCAAGAGTTTTTCCCAATCTTCAACATTGGTATAGGTCTGTTTTTTAACCCGGTAAATGCTGTGCTCCAGGGATTCCAGCACCAGATCAACATCATCCCCATCCTCCAGAAAGGAAATATGCTGGTTTAAAATAGGTATCAAGGCTTCATCCAACTGAATCTGAGCAGTAAGATAAGCTTCATAGGGGTTATCGTAACGAATGAAATTAACTTTTTTAGGATTTCCCTTCTCGAAATCCCCCACTTCTTGGACAACCTCATCTGTTTCTTCACGGTGATAATATTGAAAAAGTTCCTCAACCAGATTAGGTCTTTCTTCTTCTAAAAATAATTTGTACCTGGTTAGTTTATTGATTATACTCAACCTTTCCTCCGGGTCTTCCGTGATAAAACCTCCATCTACAGCCGGGTGTTAAAAATTCTGTAATTATTTAATCAGTTTCCTAATATGTAACTGGGTTCTTAAATAAATCCACGATATGGGAAGATTTTCTAACCAGACAATGAACTATCTAACCAGACAATGAACTATCTAACCAGACAATGAACTAATTCTTAAGAACTGTTAAATTTACTATATTATAGATATTCTACGGTAACATATTCCATTAATGCACTCTTTGAAATATGGGGACTATATAAATCCTAATAACTGGATAACTATCCAGCAGTCTTACCTTTGATGGGTTCAGGGATCATAGGGGGTGTTTTACATCTTTCAAATATTCAATCCATCCCAACTGGTCCAAAATTTTAATAACCCCCAAGGAAAATTGAAATATGTATACTAAAAATTTAAAATTTTTGATAAAATAATGATTTTCTAGGGAATTAAAACGTATCTACAAATGGTTTTATCCCGGTAAATCAGTGATTAATGAGATTTTATTAGATGTCTCTAATTAATCATAATAAATCCACATGGAGGAAATAACATGCTACATGGAACTGAATTATTGAAGAAGGGTTTTGCCAAGATGACCAAGGGTGGAGTTATCATGGATGTGGTTAACGCTGAACAGGCAGTTATTGCCGAAGAAGCTGGAGCTGTTTCTGTAATGGCTTTAGAGAAGGTTCCTGCCGATATAAGGGCTTCTGGGGGAGTGGCCCGTATGGCAGACCCCAGTAAAGTTACCGAGATCATGGATGCCGTGAGCATCCCGGTGATGGCCAAGGTACGGATCGGTCACTTTGTGGAAGCACAGGTCCTGGAGTCACTGGGAGTGGACATGATCGACGAGAGTGAAGTCTTAACCCCTGCTGATGAAAAATTCCATATCGATAAAAAACAATTCACCATACCATTCGTCTGCGGAGCCAGAAACCTGGGTGAAGCTCTCCGAAGGATCGATGAGGGAGCCGCAATGATCAGAACCAAAGGAGAAGCAGGTACTGGTAACGTGGTAGAAGCAGTCCGACACATGCGTATGATTCAGGGAACAATCCGGGAACTCAAGGACAGGACTGAAGAGGAACTTTGGAGCGTGGCCCGGGAAGAAGAAGCACAACTATACCTGGTTAAGGAAACCCAGAAACAGGGACGATTGCCTGTGGTGAACTTTGCTGCTGGTGGGGTGGCTACTCCAGCCGACGCTGCCCTTATGATGCAGCTGGGAGCAGATGGAGTATTCGTAGGAAGTGGAATTTTCAAATCCGAAAACCCAGAAATAGTGGCCAAGGCCATAGCCGAAGCAACCGCCCACTACGAGGACGCTGAAGTCATAGCTGAGGTTAGCCGTGACCTGGGTAAAGCAATGCCTGGCCTGGAAATAAGCCAGATACCAGAATCAGAGAGATTACAGGATAGAGGATGGTAAACTAACCCCTATTCACTTTTTTTTTTATTTTTGATTACCAATAGTTTTTATTTATGTAGAATAGTTGATGTAAAATAGCTAAAAGTCCCTAATCAAAATAAAATATTGGGTTTATCTATTTTCTCATCTTCTGTCGGTGGGGGCATAGGAATGTGGTCCGGCCCCCAACCTTTATAATCTTTAATGGGTACCCTTCCGGACATTCTCCACCTTTATGGCGGTGGGGAAGAATATATGATTCGGGAAGGGATTCAATTTTATCATGGTGATCGATGGCTTTTTGGAGTACTTTCTTCATAGCACTGAAAACCCGTTCCCATTCAGGGTCATTTAATAAATTTGCCGGTGTCATAGGGTGTACCCGGCTCTGGTAGAGTATTTCATCAGCGTAAAGATTACCAATGCCTGCTAATATGTTCTGGTTTAAGAGTAATGGTTTCATCATACCTTTTTTACCCTGTAGAATTTTCCGAAAATCTTCATAATTCACCTCCAGTGCATCAGGACCCAATCCTCTACTTTTAATGAATTCAATCGGATTTCGGGTTAGGCCCAGTTTCCCGAATTTACGGGCATCATCAAAGGATAGGAAATTGTCACTGGAAAACTTTATCAGCAGCCTGGGGTATCTGGAACTATTTTTTTTATCATAGTGCAGGAATCCGGTCATTCCGAAGTGCATTATCAAGAACAGTTCATTATCCAGCTTTCCGAAGAGATATTTTCCGTATCTAAGACTTTCTATAAATTCGTGTCCTTCCAGGGATTCTCTCATCTGGGTGGTGCTTGTTCCCACTAGGATTTCTGGACTGATTACCGTCACAGCGGTTATTGGTTGCAATAGGGAGGTTTTATCAAAGTATCTTTTGAAAGTTTCCACACTGGGTAGTTCTGGCATTTAAGTCACCATTAATTTCTATGTTTATTTTAATTACCCTTTATTTTAGAGTTTATAAAACAAAGTTATTTCATTTAATTTATTTTTAATGAATAATATACTCTGTTAGAATAGTTTTAGTAAGAACATAAATTATGAAGTTTGATTATAAATTGATCTCAAAAAAAATATAATCGATTAATTATGATAATTTGAAAAGGATTTGATTATGATAATTTAGAAAAGAATTTGTTATGGGACTTTTAAAAAGAAAAAAGGAGGAAAGGGGGGTTTAAAGTGGATTTTGGGGGAATTTTAAACGGCTTCTTCTCCCCTTTCCCCGGTTCGTATACGGACAACATCTTCTATAGATGAGATGAATATTTTTCCATCTCCAATGTCCCCGGTTTGTGCTGTTTCTACTATTGCTTTTATCACAGCTTCTAAATCCTCATCTGATACTACTATTTCCAGACGGGTTTTGGGTAGCAAGTCGATTCGGTAATCACTCCCTCGGTAACTTTCGGTAATACCTAACTGTCGTCCGCGACCTTTAACTTCAGTCACGGTTATTCCATGGCATCCGATTTTTTCCAGGGCATCTTTAACTTCGTCTAATTTATTGGGCCGAATTATAGCCACGATTTCTTTCATCATATCACCTCATGGATTGCGCATATTTATTAGATCCGGTAACCGGTCTCCTCGTGTTGAGTGATGTCCAGTCCTTCGATTTCTTCCTTATCGTCCACACGCAGTCCCATGACAATGTCAATGATTTTACCGATTACAAGAGTAGCTACGAAACTGTATGCTGCCACTACCACCACTGCAACTATCTGGGTAAGTAACTGTCCAGGGTTACCGTAGAATAATCCAGTTCCCAGTTCATTTACAAATGGTGCGGCGAATAAACCAGTGGCTAGAGCACCCCATAAACCGGACATACCGTGTATACCAACTACGTCCAGGGCATCGTCGTAACCCAGTTTTGGTTTGAGGTAGCTTATGGCAAAGTATGAAATTACACTGGTTATTAGGCCGATGATCACACCAGCCTGCACAGTTACAAAACCTGCTGCAGGTGTGATTGCCACTAAACCGGCTATTGCACCGGATATTGCACCCAGTACTGTTGGTTTACCAGTTTTGAGGTAGTCGATTATTACCCAGGAGATCATGGCTGCTGCGGCTGCAGTGTTGGTTACTATGAATGCACTTCCTGCCAGTCCACCGGCAGTTAATGCTGAACCTGCGTTGAATCCGAACCAGCCGAACCATAATAGTCCTGCACCGATTATGGAGTAACCCAACTGGTGGGGCAGTAGTTTGGTGTCTTTTCTTTTACCTAACAGTAATATCAGGGCCAGGGCAGCTACACCAGAGTTGATGTGGACCACGGTACCGCCAGCGAAGTCCAGAGCACCTAACTGTGCCAGGAATCCTCCACCCCATACCCAGTGGGCTATAGGTACGTATACCAGGGAAACCCAGGCAGCTATAAATACCATCCAGGAGGATACTTTCATCCTTTCCACCACTGCACCGGAGATCAGTGCCACGGTGATGGCGGCAAATGTCATCTGGAAGGCTATGAATACTGTTTCGGGCACGGTTGTTGCCAGTGTTGATAACTGGTCTACTCCTATTCCACTGAATAGAAGATTAACCGGATTTCCGATTATTCCAAATAACATGTCTTCTCCGAATGCGAACTGGTAACCGTAAAGTACCCAGATGATACTGGTAATTGAGAATGCGATAAGAGACATGAACATTGTGTTTAATACATTTACTTTCTTGGTGAGACCTCCATAGAATAGCGCCACCCCAGGCACGGTCATGAGCATTACCAGTGCGGTAGAGATGAGCAACCACGCGGTATCACCACTGTTTAAGACAGGGTCCATTGATTTTTTCCTCCTTTATTCCATCATATTTTTTTATATTTGGGTTTTCTCTAGATTTTTGTAAACAAAGATACAAACACTATTTTAAAGTGTTAAAGATATTTTTTTTAGCTGTTTTGGGCTTAAGTCAATGCCTAAAGCACTTTTTTCCCACTTTTTTTCACTATTTATTTCATGAAAAATTCACCCCAATAACCGGATATCGGAAGCATACTTCCGACATCTGATCATTGTACCTTCCTCCTTATAAATGTTTTGGTCAAACGTTAGATAAAATGCCTATTCTCTATATTTTTGGCAGGTTTTCCTGAATATTCTCTGGGAATTAATACAGTGTTTTGGTATATACTTAAAAAAATAAAACTTGTATCTGAAAACTTGTATCTGAAAACTTGTATCTGAATTATTACAATTCGGATTTTGAAATTTAGGGCCCAAAATGGATATTTAACATAGATTAATAAAAAGAAGAATGTGGGGAAATTAAGTTAAATGGCTTTTTTTCCCCTTTCTCCGGTACGAATTCGCACTACATCTTCTACAGGAGATATGAAAATCTTTCCATCGCCAATGCAGCCAGTTTGAGCACTTTTGACAATAGTATCCACGATCGCTTCCACATCTTCTGCTGGGGCAACGATTTCCACCTGGGTTTTGGGAAGCAGGTCTACTTTGTAGTCTTTCCCCCGGTAACTTTCCGTAATTCCCAATTGTATTCCACGTCCTTTAACTTCTTTAACTGTCATCCCCAGGCAGCCAATATCTTCCAGGGCCTGTTTCACGTCTTCCAGTTTGTCAGGTCTGATGATGGTCATGATCTTCTTCATTTAATCACCTCAATGATTATTTGTATAAGGGGTTATGGCAGTTTTGTATTTTTATAGATGCCTATTATGGTCTGTAACCGGATTCCTCATGTAGGTTAAGATCCAGTCCCTGCACTTCATGATCCTCTTCTACTCTCAGACCAATAGTTCGATCTATAACCTTACCAATAATATAGGTGGCTACAAAGGAGTAAAGTCCAACAACAACTACTGCCAGGAGTTGGATTCCAAGTTGAGCAGGGTTACCGGCTATGAGACCTCCTTTTATGGCACTGTTTATGAGGGGGGTTGCAAATATACCTGCAGCCAGGGTTCCTATGATCCCGGACATTCCGTGGATACCGAATACATCCAGGGCATCATCATAGCCGATTAAGGGTTTAAGATGGCTGACTGCATAGTAACAGATCACTGAGGACATGAAACCAATTATAAGTGCGGAGGTAATGTTCACATAACCAGCGGCAGGTGTTATGGTAGCTAAACCTGCTACTGCTCCGGATAAAGCTCCCAGTAGGGTTGGTTTTCCAGTGTTAAGTTTGTCCATGAGCACCCAGGCCAGCATTCCCATGGCTGCGGAGGTGTTGGTGACGATCATGGCTGAAACTGCCAGGTTAGTTGCTCCCAGTGCAGATCCAGCGTTGAATCCGAACCAACCAAACCATAGGAGTCCGGTACCAATTACTGAATAGCCAAGGTGGTGGGGGAGTAGTCTGGCATTCTTTCGAATACCCACCAATAACACCAGGGCCAGGGCACCTATACCTGAGCTTAAATGTACTACTATTCCCCCGGCAAAGTCCAGCACTCCCATCTGGAATAGCCATCCTCCGCCCCATACCCAGTGGGCAATGGGCAGGTAGACCATGGTTAACCAGAGTGGCACAAAGGCCAGCCATGCTGAGAATTTCATCCGTTCTACAATTGCGCCGCTGATAAGTGCCACGGTTATGGCTGCGAAAGTCATCTGGAAAACGGCATAAAGTCCTTCGGGTATGGTGGGGGCGTAGCTAGATAGGGTGCCTGATTCTAACACTCCATTGAAGAATGGGTTGGTTAGAGTCCCCAAGACTCCCCATATATCAGCACCGAAGGCCAGATCATATCCATAAATAAACCAGAGTACACTTACTATTGAAAAGGTAATGAATGATAAAAACAATGTGTTTAAAACGTTTTCTCGACGGATAAGTCCTCCATAAAAGAGAGCTAATCCCGGTATGGTCATGAGAATCACCAGGGCAGTGGATATCAACATCCAGGCCGTATCACCACTACTAAAAATAGGATCCATTAATATTTCCTCCTTTTTATAAATAATTCATTTAAATTTTGTTTTTCCACTTTCAACATTTTTTAGAGGTTCTCCCAGTTTTTGGCACGGTCCATGGTAGACACCGGAAGCTGATGGCAATAGGCTGGGGGAAACATACTTCCGATATGTTTTCGTTATATAAATAATTTTGTTATTTGGATTTGAGGAAAAGGAGCATAATAACTTAATTTTGATATTAACAAGTTAAATTCATTAAAGTTACCTAAAAAAATAGTAATTTTAACAATAAATCTGCAATATTCAAAAATCATCAATAAATCAGGAAATATCCAAAAAATAGCAGTTAAAATTTAAAAAATTTCAAACATGGAAAAAGAATTAAAAAAAAGGAATATGGGGAATTACCCCCTTATAGGTGCTTCCAGACCGGCCATCTTAACTCCAGTCATGGCTGATGACTCCACAGTTAAAGCCCTCAGATCATCCTTCTCCAGTTTAAGTAAATCGGTGTTACCGGCCTGTTGAGTTAGCATCACTGCTTCTTCAGTCATGGCTTCAATGTAACGGGCCACGCGTTTACCACCTTCCAAGTAGTCCAGCCTACGTCGTAGCTGTGGGTTCTGGGTGGCGATTCCCTTACGGCAGGTTCCAGCGTAACACATCTGACATACACGACAGCCAATACTCACCAGGGCACTGGTGGCAATGTAACAGGCGTCGGCTCCCAAGGCTAAGGCTTTGGCCACATCGGCACCATTCCTTATTCCACCGGCAGCTATGAGACTCACATCTTCCCTCAGGTTGATGTGTTTGAGTGCTTCGTCTGCTTCCACTATGGCGGCTATGGTGGGCACTCCACTGTGTTCAGTGACCACATCGGGTCCGGCTCCAGTTCCTCCTTGCATACCATCCACTACTATGGCATCGGCACCGGCTTTGGCAGCGATTTTCACATCGTCACTGACACGTCCACTGGTGAACTTCACCATGATTGGTATTTTCCAATCGGTGATTTCCCGGAGTTGACTGATCTTCATGGAAAGGTCTTCCGGTCCCACAATATCCATGTGTCGGGCTGGGCTCAGGGCATCGGTACCTTCTGGTATCATCCTGATCTTGGAGACCTCGGCGGTGACCTTCTCTCCCAGGAGATGGCCTCCCATACCTGATTTGGCCCCCTGACCAATTTTGATCTCCACTGCATCCGATTTATTCAAGTATTCGGCGCTGACCCCGAAACGGCCAGATGCGTACTGGGCAATGAGTTTATTGGCGTACTTTCGTTCTTCAGGAAGCATTCCCCCTTCACCGGTGTTGGTGGCAGTTCCAGCCAGGGTAGCGCCCATGGCCAGGGCGATTTTGGCTTCCTTGGAGAGTGCTCCGAAACTCATGGCTGCAATCATTATTGGTGTATCTATAATCAGTGGGTTTTCAGCGTAACGACTTCCCAGAACTACCCTGGTGTTGCAGGGTTCCCGGTATTTGTCGATGGGTGGTCTGGAAACCTGGGCCGGTACAATTACCAGATCATCAAAGGTGGGTAAGGGTCTGGTGGCTCCACATCCCCTGACCTTGTAGGATCCTTCAGTGGATTTACGGTTGATCTCCACCAGATCGTTGAAGCTCCACACATTCCTGATGTCTTCAGGTGTGGCACTCACTTCGATGGCATTGTTAGGACACATTTCCTCACAGATGCGGCAACCCACACATTTTTCATGGTGCAGGGGATATGGTTCGTCATCCACTATCTCGTATACTCCGTGGGGACAGTTATTGTAACAGGAGTAACAGTTCTGACACAACTTCTCATCCCGGTTGTCACATAGATACCAACAGCAACCAGGACGGTCGAAGTTTCTCTTGCATAGTTCCTGATTTCTCTCTATTTTAAAAGGCATCTAGGACACCTCCTTCTTAGAATCTTCATTTTTCAGTACCTTGAAAACTGGAGCAGCTGAGTATTTGGTACCAGCGGCTTTTTTCACATCTTCAACCTGGGAAGTTAGGATCGCTTCTGGTTTCCAGGGATTATCATCCATTTTATCCACAACAATTACCTCATCAGTTGTGTTTTCATCTAGAATAAAGTTCAAAATGGCAGTTGCCACTCCTCCGTCCTGTCCGTCCACACCATCTGCACGGGCAGATACTATTTTCAGGTAGTCTCCCAGTGGTTTTTGATCCAGATCCCGGTGCAGGACTTCCTGGGAAAGGTAAGTGCGGGGACAGGCCACGTAACATAGATTACAATCGGGGGGGCAGGTTCCCTTTAGTTGTGGTTTACGGTCTTCGATGGATATTATGTTCTCTGGACATACATAATAACAGGCTCCGCAGAGCACACAACTACCCACATCCACCACATCTGCTTTTAAGTCGTTGAACTGGCATGATGAGACTTCTTCCCTGAATTCCGTGTCGTTGATGTATCTCCGGTAGAGTACTGGTCTGGCGACTGATTCCCTCTTTTTTATCTCTTCCTTGTTTTCTTTTTTCTTTTTATTAGCTAAGTTCTCCAATAACACAATACCGGATTGTTCCATGGGTTTAGTTTCAATGTAACCTTTAGATTCAGCTTTATTCAGGGTTTTAAGTCCTTTTTCTGTTCTAGCTATTACAGTGGACCATCCTGGGGCTGATCCCACTGATCCTACTGATAAGTCGGCCAGTTCAGATGTGTAATCCATGCATACTTGGCAGTTTTTCCGCATGCAGACTTTGGCCTTGGATAGGGGGACTTTAAACACATCCCCATCTTTAAGGTGGGCCCAGAGATGCCCCTTTTCTACTCTGAACTGGTTTACATCATCAATTTCAATGTTTTCCTGTTTCAGGAACTCTTTTAAGTAGCTGTGGGAGAAATTTTCCATACAGAAGAGTCCTAACTTGAATTCCACTGGAGAATCTCCCAGGATCTCTGGGTAATGGTCCATTTTTTCGGCGGCAATGATGTGGCAGGGAGTTCCTACGAGGGTAACACTCTCTCCTTTAGTGTTTTTGGTCATTTATTTTCCCTCCTCTGATTCTTGGCCGTAGAATGGTCGGGCACTGCGGGGCACTATTTTACGGAATCTCTGGTATTTATCTTCTTCCAGGTGGAAGTTGTAACTTTCCAGGAGTTCTTTTAGTTCATTTCTTTCTTTTTCTTCCAGTTCATCTATTTTGGCGTTTTTACCCAGGCTTTTGATCTCACCGCCCACGTAAATAGTTCCCCTGATAATGGATTCACCAGCATCATCGGAGATATCTCCCAGAATGATCATGCGACCTCCCATCATGAAAATGCCGCTCATGAATCCTGAGTTTCCACCCACGATGATGGTCCCGTTTTTCATGATTTCCCCGGTACGAGAGCCTACGTCTTTACGTACAACAACTGTGCCTCCATATATTCCCTGACCAACTCCGTCTCCAGCGGATCCGTCAATAATTACTTCTCCTTCAGTCATGTTGTCGGCAGGGAACCAGCCCGCGTTTCCATTTATATGTACCCGGGCTCCGTGTATCATGGTGCCGGCAAAATAACCGGCTGAACCGTCAATGACTACCTCTACAGGTTTTGTGAGTCCTGCTACCATGTAATGCATAGCGTTGGGGTTTTCAATAATTATGCGGTCATTATCCTGGGCTGCCTTTTTAATGGTTCGGTTGAGTTCCCGGGGGGTTATCCTTTGAGCGTCAATTTTAAATTCCTTCATTTTTCCACATCCTTAGATAGTGTAAGCACGGCTTTCTCCAGGGGATATCTGTTCAATATTAGAGGTGTCCATAACTTCCCTTAGGGCCACTTCTTCTGAGGCAACGGCAAATACTTCATCATTTTCAGCCATAACACCTGGTCTCAGTCCCAGCTGGTCTTTGGCAATTCCCACTCCGTTGGGTGTGCCTACAATATATGAGAATGGACCATCCATGTCCTTCACAGACTGTTCCAAAGCTTCTTCTAAACTGTAATTCTGGGATAATTTGTCAGCTATGTAATGCACAATACATTCAGTGTCATTATTTGTTTCGAAGACGTGTCCTTTACGTTCTAAGGGGTCCCTTATTTTCCAGTAGTTGGTAATTTGTCCGTTGTGAACCACGGTGATGTCCGGTATGATGTAGCTCTGGAAGGGGTGGGCATGGTAGCGGTCCACTATACTTTCGGTGGAAAAACGGGTGTGACCAATGGCGTGGGTGCCCATCTTATCTTCGGTATTGTAACGGGCAGCGATATCCTTTACCAGCCCCACATCCTTGATCATCTCGAATGAATGGGCTCCGTTGAGGACAATCACATCATCAATTTTGTCCACATCCATGATCAATGGTTTAAGTTGTGAAAATGATTCTAGAACTACTTTACAACGGTATATGATGTAATTTTCAACTGAAGGGATGATTTCTTCACTTTCAATGGGGAAAGCGGTGTCAACCTTGGTTTTAACTTCATCTAAGAGTCCAGGTTTTTCTTTAACCTCGATGTTTAACAGATATTCATGTTCTCTCAGTCCAAGACCACCGTACAGGGCAAAACCTGCTGAATCTGGTCCTCGGTGCTGTAGAGCGTCAAGCATGCGGGTCATGAATCGTCCCACTGGGTGAAGATCTTTATCTTTAAATACCACTCCTGCTATTCCACACAATTTAAAACCTCCTTTAAGAAATATTCATGAATCCGAGTATCATTTGTGAGTTCTGGATGAAAAGCAGTGGCCATATGGTGTTCATACGCCACAGCAATGATTTTATCCTGAATTTGCCCCACTACAACTGCTTCATCTTCCATATCATAGGCATAGGGAGCTCTAATGAAAACACCAGGGTATGGGGTTTCCAGAGTATTCAAGTTTAAATCGGCCTCAAATGACAATTTTTGCCTTCCAAAACCGTTTCTTTTAACTTTCATAGGTATCAATCCCAGTAATGGTTGTTCAAAGTCCGTTTCTTGACCTAACAATACCATGCCTGCACAGGTGCCAAGTACGGGGATTTGGTTTTCTTTAATGGCAGTGTTGATACTGTTTTCTTTTATTAGTCTCCCAATTACAGTGCTTTCCCCTCCAGAGATGATAATCCCATTACATTCTGCTACCTCTGAAGCTGTTTTAACCTTTGAAACATCTGCTTTAAGACCAATTTTTTCAACAGCATTTTTTGCCATCATTTGGTGCTCGGAAACGTCTCCTTGCAAGTCTAAAATACCTATTTTTATCATGTTCATGCCTTTGTTTAGATTATTTTGTAGATAAGCGAGTTATATTTAATCAGCATAGAATATAAAGTTACCGGAAATAATGTTCCGATGGATTATAAATTTGAAATAAAATTTCGAATATCCCGGGGAATATGTACAATGTTTAAAAAATATTAATTAATTAGATTATAATTGAACATTAATATAAATATTTCTACCGTGGAAAATGGGGTAGTAGAATTTAAAAACTTAAACTTCAACAGTAATGTATGAATATTATTTTCGTTACGCAATGATATCATGAAGAAAACGAAAAAATTATGAATTTCTGAATTCTGGCATTATTTGAGCTTTCAATCTGCCACAAACGTAAATTATTAAATAAATTATAAATTTTTAGGTCATTTGGCGGTTAATAACTATTATTTGGTTAAAATAATGATCTTTGTCCTTTTCAGCCCACTTATAATTCAATTATAAATACTTTAAAAAACAAAATTATTATGGAATAATGGGATTTTTTAAAAAAAGGGGTGATTTAATGGTTGAACTCTATGAAAAAATGGTTCAAGAAGCAATGATGGCTCAAAAAGCCGATGTAGAAACTATTAAAAATAAAAGGGGAACTCAGTTCCGCATCAAAGATACAAAAGCTTATCTTGATGTGGTAGAAAAAATGGAAGCAACAGCCGAGCAATCCGAATCAGTTATCAACCTTCATGTGGATTCAGTGAAGGCACATTACCACATACTGGACAGCTTAACTGACACCATAAGACCAGAAGATGATCCTTTCGTGGAACACTATCAAACACCAGTGATACTGGAAATACTTTGTGATGAAGACCCTGAATTTGAAAAAAGTCTTAATAAATTCATTGAAGCCATAGGAAAAGCAGAAGCTCTAATTGGTAAAGAAGTAGTACGCCGGTATGGTGGATTCTATGGACCTACCTGTGTGGTTGATTTTGCCCTGATGCCAGGTAGTACCAGCAACACCATAAACAGAATAGTTAAAACTACCGACATTCCTGAAAATCATAAACAAGCAATATTAGCTGCGAAATCGTGGGGAATGAATACTTCTTATGGTATTGGTGAAGTTTTTGCCAATGAAATTGAAGAAGGAACCACCGTGGCTCAGGCTGTGGAGAATGAAATAGCTGAGATTAAAAACATCTACCAGAACCCGGTGGAGGCTCAAGCTGAACTCATGGATGGTGCTGGTCACACCTCCTTCGATGTCCGAAAATACATGTCCCAGTACCGGGATAAAATGGAAAACACCATAAAAGCAGCCATGGATGATGATGTACACTATGGTAACATATTAACTGTCCCAGCATACTGTGTGGGTGACATATCCCACCACATTGCTCAATCAACCTTTAATATGTGTAAAGATGATGTCACCATGGCCATAATAGAAGCTACCACTGAAGTGATGGATTCAACCTTGAAAAAAGCTCTTCCAAATTTCAAAAGTGAGCATGAGGTGCTAGCTCTGGCCACAGGATCATCAGCCTGTGCAGTGGAGTACATACTGGAACTGGACGGATTCAACGCACCTACAGTGGTGGATCTCTTAACACAAAGATTCCACAATTACGTGCAACTATATCCCACCAGGGGTGCTGCTGCAGAACTGCACAACAGTGACTTCATGGACATGATCTACCGTGGATGGGGCCACATTGACCAGGCCCGTAAAGTCCTCAATGGTTCTTCAGGCGCAATTAAACCTAAAGTAGCTGGATTTGAAGTGGACTTAGAACCAATACATCAGAATGAGGTGATCATGAATCCACAGCGCTACACCTACCCTGCATGTGCCATCACAGTTCGTTTCTCATCTCTCATGAGACTGGCAGATTACCCATGTCTATTGACCAGTGAACCAGTAACCGCCACCTTGATGACCAACATCATAGCCCTGCATAAGGAAAGCCCAGCTTCCCCAGCTAGAACCTGCAAAAACTGTGCAGCAGCAACCCTGGTTGACTTCAGACACAACCACTGCCAGTGGAGAGAAGCAGTATAATCAATATAAAAAAAGCAATGTTGATTAAATAAAATGGTTAGTTACTAAAACTAACCATTCCCATTTATTTTAAACAGTATTAAGGGGGATAACTATGAAGTGTTATATATGTGCAGAAGAGGGTAAATCAACCGATGCAGTTGCCATATGCATTGTCTGTGGAATGGGATTGTGCATGGACCACGCCATTCGTCATGAAACCGAATTATGGACCGGGGGATATCCATTCCCTGCAGAAAAAATAGAGGAAACCATACCCAGAATCCTATGTAAATACTGTGCAATGGCCCTAAAAAAAGGAGCACCTAAAGGGGGATAAACAGAATGGTTTCTTTAATGAAAAGATCAGTAGCTGAACTTATTGGGACATTCATCCTTGTTTTCTTCGGTACTGGTGCTGCAATCATTACTCTAATGATAAGCAAAGGTCAAACACCCCCTAATTCCTTTAATATTGGAATTGGTATGCTTGGTGGTTTGGGAGATTGGTTAGCAATAGGTTTGGCTTTCGGATTTGCAATAGCCGCTTGTATCTACGGATTTGGGAAGATATCCGGTTGCCATATTAACCCTGCAGTGACCATAGCTCTGTGGTCAGTGAAAAAATTCCCATCACGGGATGTCGCACCCTACGTGGTTGCTCAACTCATTGGAGCAGCCCTGGCTAGTTTCACCTTAGCCTACATAATCGGTATGGGTGCTGTAACCACCGGAGGCTTAGGTGCCACTGCACCATTTGAAGGTATAGGTTACTTCCAGGCCATTCTAGCGGAAACGATAGGGACATTCCTACTCATGCTGGCTATAATGGGGGTGGCTGTGGATAGGGAAGCTCCACCAGGATTCGCTGGTCTGATAATCGGGTTAACTGTTGCTGGAGTGATAACCACCCTGGGTAACATAACTGGAGCATCTTTAAACCCTGCCAGAACCTTTGGTCCCTACCTGGGAGACCTGGTCTTAGGAGGTACCAATTTCTGGGTATTTTTCCCCATCTATATTATAGGTCCTATTGTAGGAGCGGTTTTGGCGGCATTTGTGTACAACTATCTTTCAGAGGAGACAGTATAAATCCCATTTCCTTTTTTTTTATTTTTTAAAAATTAATCAATTCCATGTCATTATTTTGATCAGTTAAATAATAAGGCTATAATATAAGATATAATGGATAAGTAAAGACATATAACCCTAAATTAAATTATTTACTTATTAAAAAATTATATTTTAATGATTTAAGGATAAGCTTATTATAAGGGCAATGAGATATATGATACATCAATGTCCTTTCAGGATCAAAAATTTAATAAGAAATATCCCAAATTTATAAAATATCTGAAATTTTATTTATGTGGATTATGGAGTGAAAAATACATGAAAAAAGCACCTATCGCTATAGTGGCGGTAATAGTAGTATTTGCATTTATTGGGGGTTACTTCACTGGTATTATGAATTCTGCCGGGAATTTCACCCTCAACATAACTAACAAAAGTGATGATAATGGCAGTAATTATGATACTACACCCACAACTAACTACAAAACCAACACCATGAAAACTACGGTTAAAAACACAACGGACACCACAACTACTGATACACCTTCAACTGATCCAAAACCTAAACCTACACCGGGCCCTGTTGAAAACACTACTAAATAGTAAAAATTGGATTCTTAATTAAGAACTGGGTTTTAAATAAGATTGTTGGTAGGGTTAAACTACCATCTTAGGGTTATTAAACCCTAAAACATTATTTTTTTTTAAAAAAATAGTTTTTTAATTTAAATTTTACAAAAAAAGATTTATTTTGAAAGGCTTATTTCTCCTTCCAGTGTGGCCATAATTTCATCTTTTGCTTTTTTAACAGTCTTGGCAGCTGTTATAAAATCTTCCAATTCCTTATCGTTCATTTTAACGCCAATAATTCGTTCAACACCATTAATGCCTAATTTGACCGGTACTCCCAGACACACATCTCCAACCCCATAGATTTCACCATCCAGATAAGTAGTGAGGGTTAATATTCTCTTTTCATCATTTATAATGGTTTTAACAGTGTTGGAGATAGCGAAGGCAGGTCCGTATTCAGTGGCGCCTTTCTTGTTAATAACATAGCTACCAGCGTTTTTTACCTTGTCCACAATTGTTTCCACATCAAAGGATTGGTACTGGGGGAAATCTTTAACCAGTATTCCACCAATGGAAGTGGAACTTAGAAGCAGAACCATATGATCGCCGTGCTCCCCTATGATCCTGGTATGTATCTCACTAACATGGATGTTGAAATGTTTGGCAATGAGGTTCTTCAACCGTAGGGAGTCCAGGTGGTTTCCCAAACCAATCACCCTACTACGGGGAAATCCAGAAGCTTTGTACGCAACGTAAGTCATAATATCCACTGGATTAGTGATGACCAGAATTATTGATTCCGGGGCATGTTTGGCAACTAAGCGCGCATATTCGGCAACTATCTTGGCATTGGGAACAGCCACATCCATACGAGTCATTTCAGAAGTTCGTGGAACTCCTGAAGTTATTACTACAATTTTAGAATCAGATATATCCTCAAAATTGGAGGTGGGGGTTATGGAAACCCTAATATCTTTGGCAGCCATGGCATCATTCATATCCAGGGCTTCCCCCTGGACCTGGCTCAGACTTTTTTCACGGGATACCAGTACTACTTCACTAACCACACTTTCCTCTGCCAGACTAAAAGCCGCGGCTTTGCCCACTCTTCCTGTTGCACCTATTACACTAACCTTCATTTCACACCCGATCCCTATAAATAAACTATTATTTAGGTTTACTATCTCTGAAATTAATTTAAAAATGGAAATATATAAAAAAAATTAGTCTTTATTCAGAAAACCTTGAGCAACTCGGCGCACATATCCGCTTTTATCTTCAAGTGCTTCCTGCAGTGCTTTTTCAGCTTTCTCCCCCCCAATGTTTCCGAGTGCCATTACCGCACCAGCCCTTACAAATCCACTATCGTCATCCATTGCCTTGATCAATGGATCTAATGCTTCAGGGGATTTTATACTGCTCAAAGCCCATGCAGCTCCTCCTCTGACTCTCCAATCATCATCCTCTAAAGTTTTGATCAGTGGTTCCACAGCAGATTCGCCCAGGTTACTCAGGGAACCGGAAGCAGCCCTACGTACCCATTTATTATCATCCTTCATGGTTTCAATGAGGGGATCAATAGCTCTCCCATCACCAATCAAGCCCAGTACCTTGGCTGCCCCCATACGGACATTTTTATCCTCATTATCCAGGGCATCAATAAGCTGGTCTACTGCGGGTTCCCCAATTTCTTCCAGCATTTCCATAGTTTGGACTTGCACAAGTTCATCATCATCTTTTAAAGTTTCAATCAGCCTTTTGATGTTTTTTTCAACTTCCATAACTAATATCTCCCCTTGAAAATTAATTTAATATAGTTTTTCTGGGACATGTCCATGAATGATACCTTTAGAAAAATATAATATGTATCTAATAGGCCATATATTTTATGCAAATAACACACTATTTAATAATGATTATCATCGTGGAATAAAAGTTTTAAAATGCATATTATGGTAACAGTCCTATTCACCAAGTAATTAGAAGTTTAGAACTGGATGGGCTAGGCAACACGTTCATCATTAAGTTCCAGGAAAATATTAACCAAAGACTGTCTCTATTGAAAATTATTCAAAAACACAGATTTAAAATAACACAGATTTAAAATATACGCTGAGTATACTAAATTTCACAAGGGCATAGGAGATAAAATGTACACAATAACCGTAATTCCAGGGGATGGCATAGGTCCAGAAGTAATGGGAGCAGCCATGTATGTTCTGGAGGCACTTAACATTGAATTCAAGTTTCAAGAAGCCCGAGCAGGAAATGATTGTTACCATGAAACAGGGACCACCATACCTGATGAAACTATTGAAATGGCTAAAAACAGTGACGCAACATTATTCGGGGCGGTTACAACAGTTTCGGGGCAGAAAAGTGCAATAATTACCCTTAGGAAGGCAATGGGCCTCTATGCTAATCTAAGGCCGGTGAAATCATATCCTGGTGTTAATTCAGTTTACAGTGATCTGGATTTTTTAATTGTTCGTGAAAATAGTGAAGGATTGTACTCTGGAGTTGAACAGGAAACTGAGGATGGGGCTACTGCTCTAAGGGTCATCACCCGGAAAGCATCAGAGAGAATATCAGAAATTGCATTCAAGCAGGCACTTAAACTTGGTAAGACCCGGGTTACTGCAGTTCACAAGGCCAATGTCCTTAAAAAGACCGATGGTGTTTTTCGCAAGGCATTCTGGGAAATTGCCCGGAAATACACTGAAATGGATGAATACTCCCATATGGAGGTAGATGAACTATACGTGGATGCTGCGGCAATGTTCATGGTGCAAGATCCCCACCGCTTCCAGGTACTGGTCACCACCAACCTCTTTGGAGATATATTATCTGATGAGGGTGCCGGGCTTGTTGGAGGTCTTGGAATGGTACCATCATCCAATATAGGGGACAATAATGGATTATTTGAACCCGTTCATGGGTCGGCGCCGGATATAGCTGGTTCGGGTGTGGCAAACCCTGCAGCAATGATACTATCTACCAGTCTCATGCTCCAGTTTTTGGAAGAACATCAAGAATCTTTTAAACTGGAACAAGCCTTGTTAAAGGTTCTAAAACAGAGAAAATATCTCACAGTCGACTTGGGCGGTACAGCCACCACCATGGAAATGGCTCATGCTGTTCGTGAAATTTTGGAAGAATGTTAAATAATATTAATCCCCTCCAGAAAATATTTAAGTCCATGGAGGGCAGCGAAAAGGGAGCATAGTAACTTTTATATGTCTCTCTCATCATAATTTGTCAATAAGAAAGGGTTGATAAGAACAGGCATAAGACTGTTTTTGCACTAGTTTTTGTAAAGAAAACTGGTTTATAACCATTGATTCGAACTGCCCTTTTTCAGCATTTAAATGCTGTTTTAAACGTTCATGACTTTTTTAGAGGTGTAAAGAATATGAAAACCACCATTAGTGTGATAAAAGCAGATGTTGGAAGTATAGCAGGTCACGGATTAACTCACCCTGCACTACTTTCCAAGTGTGAAGAAATTTTAGGAAAAGCTAAGGAAGAATCCCTCTTAGAAGACTTTTATGTCACCAACTGTGGTGACGACACTGAGCTCATTATGACTCACCGTCATGGTGAAGAAAACGAAGAGATCCATGAACTGGCATTTACTGCATTTACTGAAGCAACTGCAGTTGCCAAAGAACTGAAACTTTATGGTGCCGGCCAGGACTTACTGGTGGACACTTTCTCTGGAAACATTAAAGGAATGGGTCCAGGATGCGCCGAAATGGAATTCAAAGAAAGACCCAGTGACCCGGTGGTTGTCTTTTGTATGGACAAAACCGAACCAGGTGCCTTTAACCTGCCTATCTTTAGAATGTTCGCAGACCCATTCAACACTGCAGGATTAGTAATTGACCCATCATTACACAATGGATTTGAATTTGAAGTATTTGATGTAATGGAACACAAAAAAGTAACCCTTAAATGTCCTGCTGAAATGTACGACTTATTAGCCCTCATTGGTACCATTAGCCGTTATGTAATAAAAAGAGTCAGAAGAATAGACGACAATGAAATCGCTGCTTCTATCAGTACCGAAAGACTAAACTTAATGGCCGGTGCATACGTGGGTAAAGACGACCCAGTGGCTATTGTAAGATCTCAATCAGGATTCCCGGCAGCAGGAGAAGTTGTTGAACCATTTGCATTCCCACACTTAGTAGGTGGATGGATGAGAGGTTCCCACAACGGACCATTAATGCCTGTTGCACAGAAAAACGCTTATCCAGTACGATTTGACGGACCACCACGTGTAATGGCTCTCGGATTCCAGATCGCTGACTGTAAACTGGTGGGTCCTGCTGACATGTTCGATGACCCAGCATATGATCCTGCCCGAAAACAAGCAGCTGAAATCGCTGATTACATGAGAAGACACGGTCCTTTCGAACCACACAGACTACCAGCTGATGAAATGGAATACACTTCATTACCTGGTGTAATGGAAAAACTAAAAGGTAGATTAGAGGATATGGACGAATTACTCTAATCATATCTTTCTTTTTTATTTTAATTATTACTTACGTCGAATTTTTCAAAAATACTATATTCTGCTGAGTTTTATGAATATTCTCCTGGTTGAAAATGATATAAACACGCTTAGGAATTTAAACACTATTTTAGAAAATCTAGATCATCACGTGGTAGGCACTGTTTCCAGTGGTGTTGATGCAATCTCTAAAGCTCGTAAATTAAAAGTAGACCTTATTTTAATCAGTTTAGAGTTAAAAGGTGAATTAAGTGGAGTAGAAACCGCCAAACAAATACTTTCATCTTATAATATTCCAGTTATATTTTTAACAGTTTTTATCAAAAACTGTTTAAACAAATCATTACAGTTACCGGATGATGCTATTGTAGTAAGCAAACCCATAAAACGTGACCATTTAGAATATGCTATTGTTAGGGCTCTTAAAATGAGAATAAATCTTTAATATCTTAATCTTTTAACTATTTTTTTTGTTGGCTCTTGAAATGTAACCAGGTATATCCAGGACGCTATTTACTTTATCAATTATTATACCATCACTGGTGGCCACCACAGCCTCTAGTTCTTGAGATAAATCTATCAGAGTTTTATCCACATTTTCTGAAGTTTCAGCATCCCCTACTACTTGATGTGAATTTAAAATTTCACGGGTGGTTCTGGCCAGATCCCCACTCTTACTCACCGGACTATCATAGAAAAAAAGCACACTTTTAGGATTGAAAAGTTTCAGTAAGGAAATAATCGAATTAAGGGCTTCTTTGGTGCTTTCGTTTTCTTTATATTTGCCAAAGACAGCCTTAATATCCCGGGTAACACCATCATCACAGTTTACAATTAAATCATCGGCACCCTCGCATATGGTTTCAGTGGTGATGAGAACATTGTATCCGTCCATGAGAACATCCCTACCCTCAATATCCGAAAGAAGAATTAATTTACCTTTTCGTCTTTCAATTTGTTGGTGGGAAAAAACAGTGCGGTTTAAATAATTCCGCTCTAACTGGTTCAGAAGATAATGGTTCCCTACAAACTCCAGAGAACCCGTTCGGGGAAAACCACGGTCTAAAAGGTATTGGAAATCTTTCCCTGCTTCCAGAATGTTTTCATCGTCTTTTAAAATAGTATTATGATTCATTTAGATTCTTCCAGTATTAATATCCCTTTTACATCAATAATTTAAAATATAAAATAAAAATAAACTGATTTCAACCCCTTCTCTTAGCAGCGATGATGGGAACCCGGTCCGAGGCATCCTCCGCCCGGTCCACAATATTCCCTAAACGGGTGACCATGGTTTTGAGTTCTATTAATCTTAAAATCCCAAATTCATCATCACGATAGGATTGATAGAGTTTTTTAATTATACGTCTTTCGATCATATCCACATTAATTTCCCTTTCCTCAACTTCGTGGGCTTTCTTGAGGGCTCTTTCCAGATCCACATCCAATAGTTCAATACATTCCTTTAAAACAGCAATTGAATCAATAACTTCATCCACTAGTTCATCAAAATCATCCTTATAATCTGGGGGGAAGGTGATCTTACTGAGACTAATTCCATAGGCAGCTTCTTGGGTCATGTCTGCCACAGTATCCACCAGTTCTGCCAGGATAATCCGGTCTTCCCTATCAAAGGGAAGGAAAGCTCCCTTAAAAAATTCAATCTCCATAATCCGGCGAACTTCATCGGCCTTGGTTTCCAGGATTGACATTTCAATTACTTTAGCATCCAGAATATCGAACTCTCCCCGATAAAAGGGGGGCATGATTTCTCTGAGTTTCTGGACGCACTGGTAAACCAGTTCCACATGATGGCGGGAGTGCCCCTCCACCATGGACTCTCGACCAAAGAACTTCCTCATTTTAATACCTTCATCCTATTGATGAAATCTTTATCCTTTAATCTTTATCCTTTAATCTTTATCCTTTAATCTTTATCCTTTAATCTTTATCCTTTAATCTTTATCCTTTAATCTTTATCCTTTAATCTTTATCCTTTAATCTTTATCCTCTAAAATCTATTCATCCTTTATGAGGTGGTGTGAAAGACGTACTGCATCTAAAAGTCCGTGGGCATAGGTTATGCAGCCAAAAGAGGTGAGATAATCCTTATGTTCCAGGTAATAGGTGGTGTCATCCCGATAGTTCTGGGCCATTTCCACAATTTTACACTCTTCACCATGGAGTTTTATAGATTCTATTTCTTTTATATTTTTTGCAAAAAGCTCCAAATCCTTTTTAATTCTCCCTATTGCATCCATAGTATCACAGGTGTGCTTAATTAAAGTAATATATTTTTCTTAATCCGTTTAATAAAAATTAAACTCATGTTGAACCCGTTTGTAATAATTGTACTTTAATCATGGTTAAATATCTTTAAGTTCCTTCCAGGAGTGATAAACACGTTGCAAGACCGTTACATATCCCAGTATAACTACCAGGAGAATGGCCAGTGACATGACCAGTTGGGGGTTGGTGAAGTATCCAATCAATGCTCCCCCCAGTATTATGAACAGTCGTTCTGCCCTCTCTGCAATCCCCACATCACATCTAATTCCCTCCACCTCTGCCCGGGCCCGAACATAACTCACACTCAAAGAGGCGAGTAATGCAAGAATGCCCCAGAACCAGTTCACGTATCCACCATAAATGATTCCGATGATTATGAATGCATCTGCGAAGCGGTCACATGTGGAATCCAGGAAACCACCGAATTTACTCTTGGTGTTATTATTCCGGGCTACCGCACCGTCAATCACATCGAAAAAACCGCTTAAAAGGATCAGAAGCCCCCCTAACAGGAGACTTTTCTGGGAAAATGCATAGGCAGCACAAAGACTAACCAGTAATCCAATGATGGTGAGAATATTGGGGTGTAAACCGATTTTATTGGCTATGGGATTGATGAATCTTTGAATGTGAGGCCGAACTTTATTAAGCATAATTCGATTATGGGTTTTATAAGAATATATACTTTGGAGTTAAAGGTATGAAAGATGAAAGTCATTGAAGTTGATCCAGACAATCCAGAAAAAAATAAAATGGCCATGATCCGGGAAGTACTAAGTGCAGGTGGGACTGTGGTTTACCCTACTGATACCGTATATGGATTAGGGGCCAACATATTCCATGAAAAGGCTGTTTTAAATGTTTACCACATGAAGGTGAGGCCTTTAGATAAGCCAATTTCTGTCTGTGTCTCTAAAATAGAAGATATTAACCAAGTAGCTCATATGAATCTGCAAGCAGAAAAAATAATTCAGAAAATTCTCCCTGGACCTTACACGCTTATTTTGAATAAGAAAGAAACAGTACCTTCACAGATAACTGGGGGAATGGATAAAATAGGGGTAAGAATCCCGGATAATGCTATCTGCAAGGATATTTCCCGGGAATTCCCCATAACCACCACCAGTGCCAACCTCTCTGGCCACCCTTCTCCCAAATCAGCCCAGGAAGCACAGCAGGAATTGGATGATAATCCAGATATCCTCATTGATTCTGGACCCTGCCCAGGTGGGATCTCCTCCACAGTGGTAGATTTAACAGTAAACCCACCCTGGATAGTAAGGGAAGGTGCAGGAATGGCGAAACTACGTCAATTTCTGGGATAAACACAGGGGTTTGATTTTTTCCCGTGAAATCTATCCTTAATGAGTTAAATAAATGCAAGATAAATTACTATTAATATATTTAATTTTAAAATTTACTTCAATATATTAGAATTGTAAAGACTTGTAACTCGATTAAATATCTTCAAAAGGTGAAACTATAAATAAATATTAATAATTATTAATTAAATAATAATTACTTATAATTATATGGATTAAATCCAAGTAATAGGTAATGGAAATATTCTTAATGTATTAATTCAATTTAAATAAATTAACAGGCGTCTAGATGTCAGAAATTTTATCTAATATACAAGAAAAGGGCAAGATACCCACATCATCCCCTATTGATTCTCTAATTGGTGGGGGTGTTGAAAAAGGAGTTATAACACAGTTCTACGGCCCCCCAGGGTCTGGTAAAACAAACATCGCCCTTAACATCCTGGTCCAAAACGCCAAAACCGGTAAAAACGGGATATTCGTGGACACTGAGGGTGGATTATCCATAGAAAGAGTTAAACAGATATCAGGAACCGAATTCAATGAGCTGGCTTCTAACATTATAGTATTCGAACCATCAACCTTCACGGAACAGGATTCAACCCTTCGCAGGATTGAAAAGATGGTAGAATCTGGTGAAAAGGTGGAACTGGTTATCCTGGACTCTGCAGTAGCCCTTTACCGGGTTCGGGACGGTGACTCATCCCAGATCAACCTGGAACTAGGGAGGCAAATGGGATTACTCACAAGGTTGGCCCGTAAACACGACATTGCAGTGGTGATCACCAACCAGGTCTACGCCAGTTTTGAAGGTGAGGGAATGGTGGAACCAGTGGGGGGCACTATTTTAAAATACCGAAGCAAGATCATGGTTGAACTGGAGCGGGGAGATGTTAGTGGGGAAAGATATGCCATCTTGAAAAGGCATCGCAGCCGAGCGGAAGGACTGCGCACCCGGTTCCGCATCGTGGATAATGGTCTAATATAGATGATAGATAGTTTTAAATTAAGTGATGATAAATGATGATATAATGCATCCTATGATCATGGTGCAGGTTTACATTCACCCATGGAATTTAGAATATTGCCTTAGGGAAGTTATCAATATGGAAGTTTCCCTGGTCTAAAAGGACTAATTCTAAATCTCTAATTTTAATCTAAAAATAAGATGGATTGTGTTGTGAGAGATATGATTTCACCCAAAAAGTACGCTAAAGCCACAAAAGTACTGCCAAAAGGCTTTAAATCAGCTAACGAATTTTTCAACTATGTTTACAGTGATCCTGACATGATCTGGATGGGTCAAAACACCAATCACCTTCATGACAAGGACGGGATCATGGAAGCTATGATTGCCAGTATACAGGAGAATGATTACTGCAAGTACCCCCCACCAGAAGGTTTTCCACGTCTCAAGGAACTGGTAATGGATGACATGGGGCTGGGTAGTGAATATGATATTCTGATCACTGCCGGGGCAACAGAATCCCTCTATCTCTGTGCTAATGACATCCTGGAGCCAGAAAACAATACCATCACCTGTGACCCCGGATACCTGATCATTGATAACTTCGCCAGCCGTTTCGGGGACCATGTTAAATCAGTACCCATCTACAATGAGACATGTGGTTACAAGCTCACTCCGGAACTGGTTAGTGAGAATTTGGATAAGAATACGAAGTTGGTATCCCTAGTTGATCCACTCAACCCCTTGGGATCATCCTACACTAGGCAGGAGCGAAAGGAGTTCAAGGATATTGCTGAGGATCATGACATCTACCTCTTACATGATATCACCTATCGGGATTTCGCCCATGATCATCAACTCATGGCAGAGGTTTGTCCGGAGCACACCGTGACTGTGTACAGTTTTTCCAAGATCTACGGAATGGCCGGTATGCGGATTGGAGCCATAATCGGAGTACCAGAAATCATCAACTCCATACGCTCCATAGTTATCAACGACTTGGGAACCAACGTGGTAGCTCAGAACGGGGCCATGGCCGCCATAGAATCCAAACCACAATGGATTGACCGGGTGAAAGGAACCACCCGCCAGAACCAGGACATAATCAAACAGGCCGTGGACCAGGTAGACGGGGCTCACATAGCAGTATACCCCTCCGATGGGAACATGATGGCCATCGACATGATCGACACTGGAGTCACCCCCCGAGAAATGGCAGACTACCTCATTGAACGGAAAATATTTGCCAGGGAAGGGTCCTACACCAGTAAACACTTCGGGCACCGCTACTTAAGGGTGAGCTTCTCCATACCCACCACCCAAGTGGAGTTTTTTGCGGAGTGCTTCCTGGAAGGGATGGAAGCCTTGAAGGTTTCTAAATAATTTTATTTATCTTTTCTTCTTTATTTTAGACATATTCATTCAATTTGAACTAGTTTTTATTTAAATGGGGTGTGGGAGGTGATTAGGTTGAAAAGAACTATCCTTGCTCTTGTTATGATTATTTTTATCAGTGTTATTGCAGCTTCATGGCTTATGCAACCTTCACCTACTAATAAAACCAGCCTCACCAATACAGGCAATTCCAATGCCACTGATGGCTCTGTTAACAATACCTCAGTCCCAAAAGTAGATAATGATAGATAAAAATCCACCACCTCTAGGGATATCATCTGAAGAGGCTAAGGAATTGGCAATGAAATATGTGGGGTCTGGTGTTTCCTGGGAAAACCAGTTTTAACCACTTATAAAAGGATTAGGGTCTGGCAAGTGCCGGTTTACACCCGGGACCATAAATTCCTGAACAACATCTACATTGATAATAAAACAGGTAGAAAAGTGGATTAAATGTAATAAATGGGGCATGAAATAGTAGAAAAGGACCATAATTGCTTTTGTTTTAATGAATTTGTATTAAATAATATTAATGGTTCCTATAATCAAAATAAGAGAAAAATAGGAAATTGGGGGAATCATTTTACTTATTAACTTTTCAGATAATAATATTCCCCTTTTTCCTTCTGTTCCCGGTCCAGGTAACTATCTAGCTTGTTAACCCGTGGTCTTCTGGTTTCTTTATCCCGGCGGAAGGTGATTCCCACCTCCGAGAGAAACTTGTTCATAGCTGAACGCAAGTCCATGGGACTGGTGGCATGCCCTTCCACTCCAGGTTCACCGGTGAAGACCATGGCCCGACTGGAAATGTAATCAATGAACACTATATCGTGATCCACAATTATGGCTGCAGCGTTACGACTTTCGGTAACTCGGCGAATGGCCTTGGCAGCCCTAAGACGCTGTTCAACATCCATGTAAGCGGTGGGTTCGTCGAAAAGGTAAATATCCGCTTCCTGTGACAGTGAAATGGCCACTGATAATCTCTGAAGTTCACCACCACTCAACTCATCCATCTTCTTCTCCAATAATTCTTCCAGGAGGAAGGGCCTCATGATCTCGGTTTTGAAGAGGTTGGTACCATAGTGGGGGGCAGTGGTGTACAGGAACTCCTGAACAGTTCCACTATACTCTGATACCAGATATTGGGGTTTATAACTGATTTTAACCTTTTTCTTAATCTTCCCTTCATCTGGTTTCTCCACTCCAGCCAGCATCTTGGCAAAGGTGGTTTTACCAATACCATTGGGTCCGAAGGCAGTAAGGATTTCATCATGCTGCACCAGACCTTCATCCACATTCAGGTGGAATCCATCGTAGGACTTCTCCAGGCTGCTGTACTCAGATAAGGCCTCTGCCTCCACTTCTGTGGCGGGTGGTCGTACATGGAATTCAATGGGCTGTTTCCGGAAGCGTACATTCTCTTCCCGGAGAAAACCATTGATATAGGCATTTATCCCCACACGAACCCCGCGCATATGTGAAACAACACCGTAACCCCCGGGCTGACCATAGAGGATGTGGATATAGTCGGAGATGGCATCCAGGGCTGCCAGATCGTGTTCTATTACCAGGACGGATTTTCCCTCTTCAGCCAGTTCCCGGATAACGTTAATGGCATAAAGACGCTGCCGGACATCCAACCAACTGGTGGGTTCGTCGAAGTAATAGAAATCAGCATCACGAAGAACTGCAGCGGCGATGGCCACCCTTTGAAGTTCACCACCACTCAAGTTGGCTATTTCCCTTTCCATTATGGTTTCCAGTTGCAGGGAGCTGGTGACAAAGTCCAGACGATTCCTCTGGTCCACGCTGTTAAGGAGATCATCCACCTTGCCCTTCACCACTTTAGGGAGTAAATCCACCATCTGGGGCTTGTGCACTACCTTCAAGTCACCCTCGGAGAGTTTTTGGAAATAATTCTGGAGCTGATTACCCTTAAAGAAGTTGGTTATATCATCCCAACTTGTTTCTTCTTCAAAGTTTCCAAGGTTGGGTTTTAGTTCTCCGGAAAGGATGCGTATGATGGTTGATTTACCGATACCATTGGGTCCCAAAAGTCCTACCACTGAACCATCCTTTATAGTGGGTAAGCCGAATAACTCGAACTGATTTTGCCCGTAACGGTGAATAGGATCTTCCAGGGCTTCTGGTAGGTTTATGATGCTAATTGCATTGAATGGACAGCGATTGGTGCATATTCCACAACCAGAACACAGTTCCTCGGACATTATTGGTTTTTTGGTCTTAGGGTCGATTGTGATGGTGTCTTCTTCCATGCGCACTCCGGGACAGTACTCAATACACATGTAGTTGCATTTTTTGGGCTGGCAGCGGTCATGGTCTAATATGGATATTCTAGTCAAAATTATCAAAACCTTAAATAGCTTTTAAGTAATGTAAAAGACATGCTGATGATATTTAATCAATAAAACTCATTATATTTTTTTTTTTTTTTTTTTTTTTTTATTGGGTTTTTAAATTAATATAGTATTCATGGATTAAGTATTTTCTTTAAATTAAATTTTTTCTACACAAGTTGGTAATTTTCGCTTAAGACCAATCTTAACAATCTTAGATCCAGATATTTTGAAATCATGAAAAATAGTAGTGAAAAGAGAGAGGTATCTTACTCTAAAATTTCTAAATTAACAATAATAAGAACCCTTAATAAAACTTAAAAAGAATAACAAAAGAAAAAAAGAATAGATTAGGCTGCTTTAACAGCCATCTCTATATCTGATGCTTTAACGGTTTTTCGTCCTGCGTGTTTAGCTAATTTAACAGCTTCTACAGCAATCCCTTCACCCATCTCTTCCAATACTTTGGCTAATGCGTCTCTTGCATCATCACTTACTCTTGGAGCACCAGCATTTTTAATGATCCTTCCTACTGGAGCAATTGGCAATTCAGCCATGTTAATCACCTCATTCATCTTTAGAGTCTCCATAATATTTAAGTTTGTCGATCTTGTCCTTAGAAAAAACCCTTACCACCAAAGGTGTTCAACTTGAAAATTATAATTAACTATGGCTAAGTTCAACATTCATTTCCCAATGTATATTGTCATGAGTTCCCTATAACAAAAACCACCATCCAACTGGGTGTTGTGCAACCACTTCATTTATAAGTACTTTGTTGTCCATATAAATAAACAGAGATATGGGTAAATATACAAATAATACCGGTGTAAAGTTAGTAAACTTAAACAAGGATGATTTAAATGACTGTTAAAGTAACAAGTCCTGCATTTAATGATGGAGGACCAATACCGCCCAGATATAGTTGTGAAGATGTGAATATTTCGCCCCCTCTTAACTGGGATGAATCCGATTTATCGGTACCTTCTGGGGGGAGTATAACTATTATATGTGATGATCCTGATGCACCAGGGGGCACCTGGATTCACTGGGTTATCTTCAATTTGCCTCCTGAAACCAGTAGCTTGCCTGAGATGGTGATGCCACGGGAGGAACTGGAAAACGGAGCATTACAGGGTGCCAATAGTTGGGGTAACATTGGCTACAGTGGTCCCTGCCCACCCAGCGGAACCCACCATTACTACTTCAAAATCTACGTGCTGAACACCAAACTTAATCTTCCCTCTGGAACTACCAAAAAAGAAGTTTTAAAGGCCATGGAAGGCCATATTCTGGATGAAGGTCAAATAATGGGTACTTACACCCGTAAATAAACTGAGGGCATTCTAAATTAATTTAAGACAAATATCCATTAGAATATCTGGAGAATTAATATTGAAAATTGAAAAAAAACACTTAACATCTTTAATTTCTAAAATAAGAAGAGAAATTGGTCATAAGGATGTTGATATATGTATATTTGATATTATTTTTCATGAAGAGTCTGGAATTCTCCTAATTATTACTCCGGATCGTCCTGAAAAATCAGTGATAATTGGAAAAGGAGGGTGGGTGGTGGGACGGCTCCGTGAAGAGTTGGGAGTTAATTCCATCCATGTGGAAGCATATTCTGACTTCATCGTACCCCGGTACCGTATGGGCCTTGCTGTGGAAAAACTGGAGACAATAATAGAAAAATATCCTTCTCAATATAATAAACCCTTTGTGAATCTAAAAATCCTCCTGAATGCCCGTATTGAAAATCCCTATGATTTAGGGTCTGTTCTGAGAGACTTCAATGGTTTGGATCTCCATCAGGAAGGGGAACTGACTAATGGTGAATTTAAAACAGTGGTGGCATTATCGGGAGGGATTGATAGCAGTACATCCCTTATAATAGCCAAAATGTTAGGATTCAATCCCCTGGCAGTTACGGTTAATCCGGGGGACATCATACTTCCCAAATATTTCCGTGAAAGCGTGGAAAACCTCACTCAAAAACTAAAAGTTAAGCACCAGTACCTGGATGTGGACATGAAAGAGGTAATTGAGGGTTCCCTGGAAGGAAGATTCCACCCCTGTGGAAGGTGTTCTAAAACCATTGAAGAAACTGTTTTTCATTTCACCCGTGAGAATAATATTCCCTTTGTGATCTATGGAGATTTACTCTCTTCAGGCGCACAGTCCATCCACTTGGAAGAATATAGTTCTGACAGTATGGAAAAATGTATTTCAAGAGGATTAAATAATGATGAAGTAAATAGTTCCGTGAACAGTACTTTTTTATTTCAAGAAAACGGAAATATTTCAGGGGATAAAACTGGTTTAAGGAAAGTGAATTTTTTAAGTAAGGGAAATGTTTTAAAAATCAATCTACCTGCTTTGTTATCCCTTAAAAAAGGTGATGTGGAAAAAATAGCTGCTGATTGGGGGGTTAAAAAACGAGGAGGTTATGGTTGTCCACTCATTGGAGAAGTTCACAGAAAACATCCACATATGCGTCGTTTTTCTATTCAAAGAGTTCTAAGGGAAACTAGGGCGGGAGTACTAGAACCTGGTGAGGCTTTAGAACAGATGACTGGAATGATATAGTTATTTAATTAGTTCCAGTATACCGTATATTATCAGGAATAATCCGGCCAGATAACCCACTAGCTGGGGATAAATAAGCATCAAAACCCCTAATATAATTGCAATTATTGCGATTATTTCTTGAGTAGTATTTTCTTTCATACATCTATTTTTTGTAATAGAATGTATATAAATATTGTGAAGAGAGTTTAATTATTACAAAATGAGGTTAATCATGAAAAGGTCAGCAAAATTCTGCCCAAATTGTGGCTCAATGAATATAAAATGGGTTAATCCCCAGATGTGGTCTATCTGGAAGTGTTGGGACTGTGGATATCAGGGTGCGGTGGTTATTGAGGATGGAGAAATGGCTGAAGAGATCAGGGAAAAATTTCTAGAGGAAATCAAAAAGGAAGAAAAAGAATCTGATTCAGGGTAATGCTCAAGAAAAATTAGTAAGAGGAAATATTTTCATCAATAAATTCCCTCAAGTTACCGATCACTTTTTGGACCCTGGATGGTGCAGGTCCACCAATAACTTTTCTACTCCGGATGATTTCACGGGGATTTAATGCCTTCTTCACCACAGCATTATCTATTTGGAGTGTTTCACCAGTTAATTCCTGGGAGATTTCATCCAGGAAATGGGCATCGATCTCCTCAGCCTTCATACCCTTATCCAGGGCAACAGTCACTGCCCGCCCCACTATCTGGTGAGCGGTTCTAAAAGGCAATCCTACATCTCTAACCATAAGATCGGCCAGTTCAGTGGCTGCTGAAAAGTTAGCCCGTGCCAGTTCCTCACCACGTTCTCCCTTAAACTCTACTGATGAAAGCATACCCATGGTAATTCTCAGGGCTGAGCTTAAGGTATCGGTGGCCTTCCACAAGTGTGGGGTGACTTCCTGTAAGTCCCTGTTGTAACTCTGGGGTAGTGATTTAATTATGGTGAGAATGGTTACCAGTTCACCATTTAAAACAGCTGTTTTTCCACGTACAATCTCAGCCACGTCTGGATTCTTTTTCTGGGGCATTATGGATGAGGTTGATGAGAACTCATCAGTTAGTTCCACCATCCGAAACTCATAGGTACTCCAGATAATGAGCTCCTCACAGATCTTAGAGAGGGTGGTTCCCAGCATGGTCAGTGCAAAAATAGTTTCGGCTATAAAGTCCCGGCTGCTCACCCCATCTATGGAGTTTTCCATAGGACCCTGGAATCCCAGGAGTTCAGCAGTCCGCTCCCGATTGATGGGGAAACTGGTGGTGGTGAGTGCAGCTGAACCCAGTGGGCAGAGATCCATCCGCTGGTAAGCATCATGGAGTCTCCCGTAATCCCTCTTAAGGGACTGGGCATAAGAAAGAAGGTGATGGGCAAAAGTAGTGGGCTGGGCATGCTGCAGGTGAGTGTAACCCACCATCAGGGTGTCCAGGTTTTCCTCAGCCATCTCAGTTATGACTTCAATAAAAGTGAGTACTTCTTTTTGTATTTTTTGAATCTCTTCTTTTAACGCAATTTTAAGGTCAGTTGCCACCTGATCGTTTCGTGACTTGGCAGTGTGCATAAAACCGGCATCAGGACCCATCACACTGGTGACATAGTTTTCCACTGCCATGTGAATGTCCTCCACTGCAGTGTCCAGATCCAGAGCATCAATACCTTCCTTTTCCAACTCATCAAGGGCACCAATGATTTTTTCCCCTACCTCATGGGGAATGATCTCCTGTTCCATGAGCATGGTGGTGTGGGCACGATTGGTGAGAATATCTGCCTGGAATATGCGACGGTCGAATTCCAGGGAAGATGTGAAATCAGCCACTTCACGACTCATCTGCCCCTTAAGTCGTCCCGAACGAAGATTCAAAAAAATACACCTTGATTATAATTATCCTTTATTCAAGGATTATTTTTTACCTTCTTTACCTTTCCACTGGGTGTAACCGCATTTACCACAAGCGTATCGGTCTCCGTGGTCTGCCATGAAAACACCATGGGAACAACGCACACATTCAGGGTTTTTACGGATGATTTTATTATCTTTAACTTCGTATAATTCGAATTTTTTCATGTTCCATTCTCCTGATTTAGGTTAACAAATTTCAGTTAAGTGGAATTTTATTCCTCTTCTTCAGCTTCTTCTTTAGCAGCTTCTTTGTTTTTCTCGAGAACGTGTTCCTTTTCTATTTGGGCCAGTTTTTCCTCTGAATCGTAGAGTTTGGCGTAACCATCAGCTCGACCTTCACCGAAGCTTGGTTTCACACGGTCCACCACTAAAAGATTCTTGTCCACGTTTAACTGTGCGACGAGCCTGTTTTTAACTTCCATTACTTTAGGGGTGGATTCGCCCTGGTAAATGCAGTCAAAGTGTATTTCAGTTCGGTTTAAAAGTGGATTTTCAACCTGTTCTTTTATGTCTATCTCCATAATTAATCTCTCCTATCTTTCCTCTAATTTATTTTTCAACTTTTTAACTTTATTTAAAACTTTATCAACTTCACAAACCACCAAGCCCTCACCAGGTTGTCCGTAGAGGATCAATGATCCTGAGGGTGCCATAAGGGCACAGGGAATGGCAGCTAAATCTTCTTCACCATCCACCAGGATCAATACCCTGAAGCCGGTTTTGATCAGCTTAAATGCTTTTCTGATGGCTTCCTGTAGTTCATCGGTTATAACTCCAGGAGGATTTTTAACATTTAAAGTAACGTTGTCATAGACCACGTCATAGGTGGCGGGTTTTCTTTCCACCACGTTATCGATAATTCCTAGATGGGGGATCAGCCCTGCTTTCTGCAGATTTTGGGTGGTTATATCACCTACTGAGATCAGCAATTCATCAGGATATTTGGACTCTATGAACTCCTTCGCATCACTAAGGGAAGGGTAGAGTACTCCTATGGGTTTTTTGAATTCAGATCGTGATTTTTGATTTAGTATTAGCACTAGCGAACCCTCAGAGCATATTCTCCAGGTAAATTGATCTGCAATTCCTGGGCAATGGGTGAGTTATCAGGGTCCACGATGATCAAAAATCCACTCCAGTTCTTGGAAGTGGCTAGATTACAGACTGCACATCTGTCCTCTTCCATGAGGCGATGACATTTGGTGCATGCTTTTGTAACCATTTATTTCTTCTCCTTCTTGCCTTTCTTTGTTCTTTTCTTCTTTTCTGCTTCGATCCATTCCACCCGTCCCAGGTTGGGTTGTCTCATGGTGAGACCGATTTTGGTTTCCTTGGAAGATTTACCTTTTAGGCTGAGGGCCACGATTCGGGCACGCACCTTGTTACCTTCTTCCAGGGTTTTCTTGGATTCTTTACCGATTAAGGCACCTCTCTTCCCATCGTAGTTGATGTAATCGTCGGTGACCTGGGATACGTGCACCAGCCCATCCATGGGCCCTATGCGTATGAAAGCACCGAATTCGGTTACTTCGATAACTTCCCCTTCCACGATTTCATGTAGCTCGGGTTTGAAGAACAGTGCAGTGAATACCACTTCATGATAGGCGGCTCCGTCACCCATTATGACTTTACCCACACCAATTTCTTCTATATCTTTAACAGTGACCATTAATCCCATTTTCTTGTCGATTTTGCCCACGTAACCTTCGTTTATAATTTCAATGGCCACGTCGTTCAGGGGTTCTTCAAAGCGGTGGGGTGGGATTCTCACTGTGTCCTCTATTTTGGATATTAAATACAAACAAATCCCTCAGTTTATTTTTCATTTTATTTCAAGTAACTGCAATTAATCAAACCCTTAACCGGTTTCTTAAGACCAAACAGGAATTAAGATAATGGATTAAGATAAGTGGTATAATTGATTAAAGTTCCTGGTATAATCTTATGGAGTGTTCTACTGCTTCTTTGGCTTTCTGGGCGTTTTCCCATCCTAAAATTTCGGTTTCTTTACCTTCCAGTCTTTTGTATTCAGCAAAGAAGTGGGCTACTTCATCCAGGAATGATTGTGGCACGTCGCCTATATCTTTAACATCTTTATAACGGGGGTCGTCAACTGGCACTGCCAAGATCTTATCATCGTTGTCCCCACCATCGATCATGCGCATCATTCCGATGGGTCTGGATTCAATTACACAGCCCGGGAAGGTGGCCTGATCCATGATCACCATAATGTCCATGGGGTCCCCGTCATCGTAAAGGGTTTGGGGTATTAGTCCATACTCACCAGGGTAATGGAATGGGGAGTAAAGCACCCGGTCCAGGGCAAATGCTTCCATGTCCTTATCATATTCATACTTGTTTCTTGATCCCTTTGGTATTTCAATAACTGCGTATACCACGTCCGGAGCTGATGGTCCACTTTTTATATCCTTCCAGAGATTCATGTCAAATTTCCTCCAAAAAACCAGCCCATAATGGCTGGCATAATATTTCAATTCATGATAGATTTATTATAATTATTTTTAGACAGTCAATGATTAAATAAATTTCAATCTCATCTTAAAGATGAAGACTTTAATCCTAAAGTTTAAGATGCCCATCCACGGCCAGATATCGTCTCTGGCGCAGATAAACCACACTAATCCCCCTTTCCCTTGCTTTGGTTCTTAGTTCCCGATCGTTGGTACACAGAACCTGGGATATGCGAAGTAAAGCATCGTCCACCATTTCTCCCTTTAAAAGTTCTACTTCTTTAAGTTTGAAAGGAGGGGACTTTGCTATTTTAAGGGCTATGGAAGCTGCTATTTTGTTTTTGCCTTTGCTTCGTTTTTTTATTTTTTCCAGTTCAAATAGCACTGGTGAAGGTACGTAAAGATGGTAAGATGGTAAGGTGCGTTCCAGTTCATCCACTAGATCCAGTGGGAACTGGGCTGCCATCATAAAAAATTTGCGTCTAAGACCGCCTCTTTAACGTATGATTCCATAACCAATCAACCTCCACCTGGCACCCACTCTTCGGGAGAGAGCAACCCTCTGGCCGGATTCAGTGCAGACTGGTAGTTTGAGTTTCACTTCCACTTCATTTTTCCTGGCGCTGGTCACCACTCCAATGGTGGTGGTAGTTCCAATGTTGATCATCAGTGGTTCTGATGAACGGATGGGATCTACTTTCTTCTCTTCCTTGGTACCAACTACCCGATCCAGGAGATGGGTTTTCATGGTGAACTGGTGCATGATGTCTGGTAATGTTCCAGGTTTTCCAGCTACAGAACCAGAAAGGGAATCTGCCTTGGTGAGTGCCGGATCCAGATTGGTGGCAACACCTATAAGTCCACCGGGACCTACTTCATCCACAGTTTCTCCCCCACCGTTTAGTCCAGTGACTTCGGAATGGAGGCTCATCCATTCTACTTTACCCTTATTTTTAACCTGTATTCCTGGTTTGACCTCTATTTCATCCCCAATGTGCAATTTCCCCTGAATAAGTGATCCACCAATTACTCCGCCCTGAATTTTATCAGGACTGCAACCTGGTCGATTAATATCAAAGGACCTAGCCACATACATACGGGCTGCTTTTCTAAGGGACCTTCGGGGTGTTCTTATAATATGTTGAATATTCTCAATAAGAATATCAATATTCGCACCTTGCTGGGCAGATACAGGTATAATGGGAGCGTCTTCGGCACAAGTGCCCTTTACAAACTCTTTAATTTCCTGATAACTTTCCACAGCGCGTTCTTTGGACACGATATCGATCTTGTTCTGAACCACAATGACTTCTTTCACACCAATAACATCCAGTGCCATTAGGTGTTCTTTGGTCTGTGGTTGAGGACAGGGTTCGTTAGCTGCAATCACCAGCACTGCACCGTCCATTATGGCTGCTCCAGATAGCATGGTAGCCATTAATGTTTCGTGTCCTGGTGAATCCACAAAGGAAACTTTACGTAGTGTCTGTGTTTCACTGCCGCAGTGTTCACATACCAGAGCAGTGGTGTAGCACTGGGGTTCGGGGCACTCCATACATCTCATAAAGGTTATATCTGCATAACCTAAACGAATGGAGATACCTCTTTTGGTTTCCTCACTATGGGTGTCGGTCCATATGCCGGACAAGGCCTTGGTGAGGGTGGTTTTACCATGGTCAACATGCCCCACTAGCCCAATGTTAATCTCAGACTGTACTTTCACTCGTCACACCTGATTATTTACTCGTCACTTTGTAATAGATCTTCTATTGATTTAGTACCTTTCTTCACCACAATGGTGTTGATCTGCACTATGTCATCAGAAATTGTGTTCCCACGGACAGTTTTCCTTCTTCGCTGACCTTTTCGTTGTGGTTTGAATCCAACTCCACCTGAAAGGAGGCTTTTTATTCTTCGAGGTCCGTCAACGTCTTTTTTCATTGGGAACCCGTTTTTGTCGCTTCCTCCAGTTATGCAGAGAGTGTATCCTGCAAGCCCTACGGGTGCAGCGTCGAATTCCTCGCCGATTTTCAGCCCAATTAATTTTTTGGACTCAGCTCCTTCCACTTCCATCTGATGACTGTTTTCACCTTGGGAAATAATTAATTTGAATGCCAATTTATCTCCTCCATATTATTTTTGGTGTTTTAAGTTCATATTATTTATCGTTTTCCATCTATAATGATGATTCTATATATTATAACTATATTAGAGATTTACTAATAAATTCCCCAGCTTGGATTATCTTTTCTCTTAATATCCACAGTTTCCTGCAGTATATCTATTTCATCTTCGCTGAGATCTGATTTCATTTCAGTTTCCAGGACTTTATAATGGGGTTCAGGAATTTCTACGTATATTACATCTCCTTCTTCTAGATTACGTCCGAATACTCCATCTTTTATGGCCATGGCCACTTTTTGTCCCTTGGAAATTGAGGGTAAGTTATCTCCCTTATCCTGCATACTTTCCACTGACCCCACTCGCAGACCATTTTCACCCATTAAAGAACTACCTTTTCGGATGCTGCCTCCCAAAACTTCAATACCTGCTATTGCAGGTTTACTCTGTCTGAAAATCAGTTTAGGGATTATGCGTATCTTACCAGGTTTTATGATGGCATCGAACCATTCTTTTTTCCTGCGTTCTTCAGCGGCCCGGATCCATTCATGGTAATCTTCAGTTAACTGGTAGATCACGTTGGCCTGGAATATCTTCAAATCAGTGTTTTTAATTTCCTCAGCTGCTGAGGGTAATATCTTAACGTTGAAGGCGATGATCACTCCGTGGAGGTCATCTTCCTGGGTGACTATGGATGCGTCCACCACATCTCTGCGGGAAACATCACCAATATCTGCGGCACGGATGGGTACTTCCATTTCTTGTAGCATGTTCACCAGTGCTTCCAGTGATCCCAGGGTGTCAGCCTTAACTATGACTCCCATCTCATCGGTATCAACTTTAATATCCTCAATTTCGTGGAGTATTTCTTCCTTAACTTGGTCCAAGTCGTCCTGAACTACTCTTAAAGGAGAGCCAGACATGACTTTGTCAATGTTAGGGGCTACGATCTTGATACCTGCTGCTGCAACCACTTCATCCACTTTCTGGAAGCGTTTTTTTGCTTCTCTGATCTCTTCCAGGGCTTTTGGCTTTAGGAGTGATCTTATTTTGGTGGTGATAACATCATCAGGGGTTGTAAGGACTATGGTGTCTTTATGCCGGATGATACCATCATATATGACGGCATCAATTGTGGTTCCCAGCCCGGTTTCTTCTTTAACCTCCAGAATGGTACCTTTAGCAGGGGCATCAGTTTCTATCTGTAACTGTTCCTTAAGGTACTGTTGAGCCAGCCCCAAAAGCATAGTCAAGAGTTCTGCTATTCCCTCTCCGCTTTTGGCACTTATGGGAATAATACTTACCTGTCTAGCGAAGTTCTCCACCCTATCGAAGCGTTCTGATTCAAATCCTTCCCTGTGCAGTATTCCCACCAGTTCATAGATCTGGTTATCCAGAGCACTTTGAACATTTGCGGGTTGTTTGGCGTAGGTTTTGGAGAAAGGTTCTCCTTCATGTGTTTGCCAGCCATATATCCTATCCATCTTGTTGGCTGCCACCACAAATGGTGTTTTGCACATTTTAAGGATGTTCAGGGCTTCATAGGTTTGTGGTTTAAATCCTTCGTTGAGGTCCACCATCAGAATTGCCAGGTCAGCCAGGGCACCTCCTCGTTTACGGAGGGTGGTGAAGGCTTCATGGCCAGGAGTGTCTATGAAGAACAGTCCTGGAAGTGTTTCCTTTATTTCCAGTTTATCCAGGAAAGCACCGCAGATGTTTTCAATGACTTCCATAGGGATTTCGGTGGCCCCTATGTGTTGGGTTATTCCGCCTGCTTCCTTCTGAGCAATAGCACTACCCCGGATAAAGTCCAGTAGTGTGGTTTTCCCGTGGTCCACATGACCCAGAACAGATACAATGGGTGATCTAATCTTCAAGGTTATCCTCCGATTCTGAAAAAAATGTAGGGAACTAAAAAGAAAGTCCCTGTGTGTATTTGAGTAGGTTCCCAATTTATGGTTCTTCGTATATCAGTTCCCGGTCTGGAAGCTGATATTCGGAGATATCATCATCCTGGAAAAATAGTGCAATTTCCCTTTCTGCCGAAGCCGGTGAATCAGAAGCATGAACTATGTTTCTACCAGTTTCAATGGCGAAATCGCCACGAATAGTGCCTAAGTCTGCTTCTTTAGGGTTTGTTGCCCCCACCATTTTCCGGATTAGGCTGATGCATTCATCTCCTTCAATTACCATGGCCAGAACAGGTCCGGAGGTAATGTAATCTACCAGATCGCCGAAGAAAGGTTTTTCCTGGTGTTCGACGTAGTGTTCCTCAGCCTGATTACGGGGGATGATCATCATTTTTGCGGCCAGGATCTGTAATCCCCGCTCCTCGAAGCGGGTTAAGATCTTTCCGGTTAATCTCCTCAGAACTGCATCGGGTTTTAACATAACAAAACTTTTTTGTTTCATTGTTTAACCCACTTAACCTTCCTGGGAACTCTACCGAGTTTTATTCTATTTTTTTCACATTTGCTGCTGCAGAAAAGATACACCGTACCGTCTTTTTTGACGTACATTTTGCCGGTGCCCTCCTCTATTTCTTCTCCGCAGAATGAACATGTTCTCATGGTTAACACCTTTAATTCTAGGGAGTACGGATTTCCTTGGCTTCCCTGATGGTGTCCAAGAGCATCAGGATGTCGCCTTCCCTTATGGCTCCCATAACGTTTCGGGTTAAAATCCTACCCTTATCTCTTCCTTCTAATATCCTGCATTTTACTTGCATGACCTCTCCAGTCATACCGGTTCTTTTTAGAACCTCAATAACTTCTGCAGGAGTTGCTTCTGCCATATAATCACCTTAAAAATTAGAAGAGTCCGGAGACTCTTCAGTTAGTGTTATTATTTCTTGAGTTCTTCTACCTTTTCTACAACGTCTTTGATGAGCTCTTCGGCTTCACCAGCATCAACGATACATGCAGATGCGGTTCCCACGTTTAGACCAGCTGCTTCTCCCAGCTCATCTTTGGTAGGTATGTAGACGTAAGGTATTTCCTTTTCTTCAGCGAGAACAGGCATATGAGCGATAATTTCTGCAGGATCGACATCTTCTGCTAATAATACAAGTAAAGCATCGCCTCTTTCAACGGCTTTGGTAACCTCGTTACTTCCTTTACCTACTTTACCAGTGTCTCTTGCTATTTCTAAAGCTTCGTAAGCTTTGTCCGCTAACTCTTTAGGTACATCAAATTTAACATACATTGCTTTTGCCATTTATTTACCTCCTTTTTCATCTGGTTTTAACCATCCATCGGCAAACACTAATTTTAGACTTCATATGTAACTAATTCTACATGAAGTTCTTGGTCCCGATGATTAAAGACCAAAAAAATTCTAATTTTAATCTTAAAAAGATATTTTAGAATTCTAAAATTAGATGTAACAAAGTTGGTCAATCACAGTATATATACTTTACTTGGAGATTTATTTATAAATTCTCCGCTACTAAAAGTAGAAATCTTTGATGGATTACTTGATGCTGATTAATGCGATTATTATGGGAGGAAATACACTTTATTTAATGGATTATATTATCTAGTTAAAATCTATATTTTTGTATGCTAAAATCCAGGGTTATGTCTGTGAAATACCCGTAAAATTTTCAAGATAATTAAAGTAAAACTAAAGTAAAAATAGCCTTTAATAAGTCTTTAAAAAAAGAAAAGAAAAAAGAAAGGTTAACTTATAGTCTTTTGACGGCGAGTTCGACGTCAGAAGCTTTAACAGTTTTCCTTCCTGCGTGTTTTGCCAGTTTAACAGCTTCAGTAGCGATAGTTTCACCTTTTTCTTCTAAGGCTTTGGCTAGAGCTTCTCTAGCGTCATCACTTACTCTTTCTGCACCGGCGTTTTTTATTATTCTTCCAATTGGAGCTATTGGTAATTCCATATTAATCACCTCATTTTTGTATATTTGTTAATATACACTGTTGCCGTACTCCTATATATATGTATCGTTAAAAGCACTCATTATTTGGTGATTTATATGGTATTGGGTCATGTCATGATGATCCCTATGATCTTGGGACACCACATGACAAATTATATGATCTTGGCTACTGGAAAAAAAATTAGGATATAGAAATAGTCCAGATTATCCAGAAAAAAAAGGTGGATCAAAATCCACTAGTTCCCTTTTATAACCTTTAAAAGGGAGTCAATATCGGGTTCTATTTCAATAGGCTCTTCACAAGCGTTTATTGCCACATTAGGATCTTTTAAAAGATGCCCTGTAACAACACACACTATTTGTTCGCATTTATCTATTTTCCCAGTGTTAACTAGCTTTATAAGTCCTGCAATTGATGCTGCGGAGGCGGGTTCAACTCCAATACCCTCGGTTCGGGCCAGGAGTTTCTGAGCATCTAGGATCTCTTCGTCACTAACGGTTTCTGCCAATCCATCCGATTCATAAATGGCTCTGATGGCTTTTTTAGAACTTACTGGTGCTCCTATCCTTATGGCGGTGGCCACGGTTTCTGGATTCTCCACCGGTACAATATCATCGTTCCCTTCCCAGACGGCTTGAGCTATGGGTGCTGCTCCTTCTGCCTGGATACCGGTCATTCGGGGTAGATCATCAATGAAACCTGCCTGGTGGAATTCAGTTATTCCTTTCCAAATAGCGGAGATGTTTCCAGCATTCCCCACGGGTAATATAATCCGGTCTGGTGATTTCCATCCCAGTTCATCGACAATTTCAAATCCAATGGATTTCTGGCCTTCCAACCGGTAGGGGTTGATGGAGTTTAAAAGGTAAAGCTGACCTTCCAGTGCCAGGCTGGTGATGGCTTCTAGTGCCTGGTCAAAATTTCCCCGCACAGATAAGACCTGGGCTCCGTGGAACATGGCCTGGGCCAGTTTTCCTAGAGCAACCTTACCCGCCGGGAGCAGTACTACACATTTCAAACCGGCCCGGGCAGCGTAAGCAGCCAGGGAAGCGGAAGTGTTACCTGTGGAAGCACAACCCACAGTATCAACACCTAATTCCATGGCTTTGGTAATTCCCACACTCATTCCCCGGTCTTTGAAACTTCCAGTGGGGTTAGAGCCTTCTACTTTTACATAGAGTTCCACACCCAATTCTTTGCCCAACTTATCACACTTGCAGAAGGGAGTTCCACCCTCATCCAGGCTAACTATGCCTGATGGATCGACTGGCATGAACTCTTTATACTTCCACATGGTGGATTTACGGCACTGGAAAACGTCCTTTGACACGTCTGGTTGGCAGATAACTTCCAGTATTGAACCACATTTCTTGCACGTGTATATTATTTCCTGGTCAGAGTACTCTGCACCACAGGATATGCATCTCATCATAAAATCACCTTTAACTTTGAATAAACTTTTATTATTCAATGGAATTCTTATTAATTAAATAATATTATTAAAACCAATGGAATTCTCTATTGAAATATATTTCTCATTGGAAATACTTCAAAATAAAATATCATTGGGAACAGTATAAAAACTATTCCCTTGTTTTGAAATCATTGTAGTGGAACAAAATTTTATTTTAAGTCTCAGGGAGGAAATTTAGCTTCTATATAGTTAATCAGGTAACTCCTTTCATGTAGCTTGCCCAGCTAAGGGTGAAGTTCGCCTCGATAATGGCGGCAATCAGGATCAAGACTATGGCTATGCCCAGCATAACCAGGGTGTCCTTGAGATCTTCCCAGTTTGCTTCCAGTAAATATTTTAACTGATTGGATATGGAAAAATCTGACTGTAACTTCAACACACCCTTTAAAATGTTTATTTCAATGCTGGCCAGTTTGAATCCTGCGGCACCAGCCAGGATGATCCCCACAAGCTCAAACACTCCATGGGGTAGGGTGTAAATTATGAAGTCCCCCAGTTGAAACTGGGCTGCGGTGTAACCAATGAATATTCCGTTGGAGATCAAAAAATAAGCAGTTATCACTCCAAAAATTAAGCCTCCAACATAGATCAGTAATGCAATCTTAACGTTATTGAAGAAGAGGGAGAATGTGGTTAGCTGTAACTCCCCCTGAACTATACTTCTTTTAAAGTCACCTAACATTTTCCCCAGGATGGGTTCCAGCATCCCTGCAAAGGCGTATCCTATTAAAAAAGAAGCTATTAACATCATGGCAGATAGCATGAAAAAAGTTTCGTTTCGATTGTATAGTCCACTTATCAAACCTTCATATTTTTCCCGGGCCATGGTTAAACTCCTTATCTTCATTACTAATCGTTTATGTAATCAGTTGGTGTTTTAATATAATATGATTTTAATATAATATGATTATAAGTCTAATATACTTTCAGCTTTATCTTTAGCTTTTTCCCTTTTCTTATGGAAATTTTTGAAGAAGTTTTTCATCATCTCTGCGGAACGGGCCTTGCACTCTCCACACATTATACTACCTTCCCGGCATTGATGGTAGATCTCCTTTAATTCATCATCGGACTGGATGAGATGGTAAAGCAGCATCTCGTAGACCACACAGTCCTCGGGAACACCACCCATTTTCTTCTGCTCCTCTAGACTTTCCCTCCCCCCGGTTTTAGCAGATTTTAATTTCTTTTCTGCAACCTCTGGAGTGTCACTAAGGAATATAGCAGTTTTTGGTTTGCTGCTGGACATTTTACCGCCAGTTAACCCGGTGATGAAACGGTGGTAAGTTGAAGAGGGGGTTATGAACTCAAACTGTGATTGGAAGCGTTCGGCAATATCCCTGGTGAGACGTATGTGGGGGTCCTGATCAGGACCTACTGGAACCACCGTGGGTTTAGGTCCCCCACACTCCTTTATCTGAGGGTGTAATATGTCAGCTACCTGTATAAGTGGTGCGTAGATGTGGGCTATGTTGGTTGATCCTGAAAAACCATAAATGGCCTTCATCTCATTCATATTAACTCTTTTTGCCAGTTTATAAGCTAGATCTCCCACTATCTTGTTCTCGGATTGTAAGTAGATGTGCAGTTTTTCATTATCCGGATCCAGTCCCAGGGCAATGTAGTTTGTGATGTATTCCTCAATTGCAATCCTCTTGGCCTCATTAAAGTCTATTCCCCTGGCGGAGTAGGATTCCATATCAGCAATGGGGATATGGATCTCAGCACCCTTTTCCTGGTACCATGTTAACTGGTCCACAATCATTTTATGACCGATGTGCATTTTACCACTGGGCATCATCCCGGTGACCACTGCAAATTCGCTTTTTTCACGGATAGCTTTAATAATTCTACCAAAATCTCGATGTCCAAATACAATTCCCCTGCGCATGAGAATGTGAGGGTTTTCAATGTCTCCTAAAAGGTCGTGGAAGGGTTTTATTCCAAATTCTTCTATGAGTTTTTCATAGTTTACTATGGCTGAGCTCCATGGATCTATCAATAAATCACCTTTAATGATAATAATCGTTGTTTATTTAGTTTATAAAGTTTTGTTTAGATTCTTAAGCATTATGGCCGGGTCCACTCAACATTGTAGTAGGTGATGTCCTGTTCATCATCCACCACTGCCAGTAAGAGTTTCTTGTTAACTCCGTGGGCCACACGAACGTAACTGGAAAAGTTAAGTACAGATATGTTTTGATTTTCAGTTACCACTTTCACCACAAAATCAGAATGACCATCACCTGGAGATTTACCCCTTTCGTATAATCTGAATTCTGATCCGTATTTGAAACCGGTTTTAACAATGTATCCTCTGTTTCTGAGGTCTCTGAAAACAATATACCGGTATAACAGGTCTTTATTCTGGATAAGTTCCCTCATTTCATCCAGGGAAAAAATTTTTCCATGATCAAAAATGGTTATTTTTCCCTTTTCCTGGAGATAATGAGCCTCCATTAATGAAATTTGCAGTTCATCCTGGTTAAACTTCCCATAATGACTTTTTTCATTAAGGGCAACAGCTTTTTTATCCTTGATAATTACTAGTTCTCCTATTAACTCTGCATCCATGTTATTTCACCTTGAAAGTATAACTGTTGTGGCTTAAAAAAACCCAGGGTAAACCAATCAGGTTTTTCATTAAACCAGGGAGATTAAATATTTAATTCAATTTTAATTCAACATATTAACTCAATCTCTGGCGTGTAACTTTTTCAAATCATTTTCTTTTTTACCCAGGCGGACCATATACGCTGCTATAAGTCCATCCAGGAATAGATGAGTGCTATCTTCGAAAAGAGTTCCCATGGGAGTTAAATCATCATAATTTCCTTTAAGGACATGGGATGTGTAATTTTTCCAGGGAACCTTACTTTTACTTTCAATGTTAACTACAACATCAGAGTTTTTCCCCAGGCTGGATTGGGGGTTGGTGGTTACTCCCACCACCTTAGTTCCCACTTCTTTAGCAGTTGCCGCGGCAAGGGTCACAGTCCTGGTTTCCCCTGATCCTGAAATTGCTATGAGGCAATCTTTATCAGTGAGGGCAGGGGTGGTTACATCGCCAACTACATGAACTCTAAATCCCAGGTGCATTAGGCGCATGGCAAATGCCTTACCCACCAGCTCAGATCTTCCACTTCCCACAATGAATGTGGAATCAGAGTCATTTATACTCTGGATCATTAGTTCCACCTGTTCAGCATCGATCTGGTTGATAACCTCCAGGGCATGCTTGGCTATTCCTTCGGCAGTTTTTTTTATATACTCCATATTCAATGAACCTTTTACTTTTTTTTGGAAATCATTTGTTTCCAGTATTATTTTCTAGAGTCAATTCTTTCTAAATATTTGTAAAATCCTTGATTAAAGTCCGGTTATTCTGATACCGGCCAATTTTATTTTGTTTCGTATGTTTAAATTGATGAGTAGTGGGGTTATTTTCTCCACAATCCTGGCGTTTTCCAGGAGGCCGCAATCAATAGCCCTTACTCCGGGTATTTTTTCGGCCAGTTGCATTGCTTCTTTTTTGGCTTCATCATCATTCCCAGAGATGAGACAGTCGCAATCCACATTATTTTCAATGTTGGTTAAGCTGGCGGCACTGATGTTATTGAAGGCGGATACCACTCTCACATTTTTATCCTTAAGGAAGTTGGCGGTTCTTTCTGCAGCGGAACCATCCCACACATCCACATATTTCACTGGACTTCCACCCAGGCAGCTTTCCATGGGAACAGTGGCATCAATTAATATTTTATTTTCCACATGATCTTTGATACTTTTGAGGGTAATCATCTGGGCTTGAAGGGGCACGGTTAAAATCAAGAGATCTGCTTCACTACACACCTCTTCATTGGTCATTCCCCTTACATTGGGGCATTCATCAGATTTTAACATATTTTCAATGAGGTTAACTGCATTTTCGGCCTTTTTAACATCTCTAGAGCCGATAATTACTTGTTCTCCTCCTTTTGCAAATCTTAATGCTAGTCCAAGTCCTTGATCTCCAGTTCCACCTATTATTCCGATTTTCAAAGAAAAACATCCCCTTAAAATTTTTTATATCTTTTTTCTTCTTCCTTTATTTTATATAATAATGATAATTTCTATTTACTTTGTTTTTTAGTTTAAGTTTTTATTTTGTATTGGTTTTTTTGAGGTTTTCTTTTGGTTTTTTGGTTAGTTTTGTGTATTGTTGTATTTTTTTTATGATTATTGTGGGTTA
>Ga0334896_1000068_pt1 | contig 157538 bp, 106 predicted proteins | sample GraSluR3_MG_8_FD_207734 | JGI IMG/M metagenome (GOLD analysis project Ga0334896, IMG submission 207734) | Sludge microbial communities from methane-producing bioreactor in Wageningen University, Netherlands - Granular Sludge_27_06-R3 | ecosystem: Engineered > Bioreactor > Anaerobic >... | reverse complement strand
ACAGTGCTTTTTCTCTGTAAAAAATCCTAAAAATATCTTCAATTATTGAGTAATAATTGAATTAATCAAATCTTATCACAATAAGGGAAAAAAAAGAAGCTGCCTCTGTTGTTATGAGACAGCCTCGTTTTTTTTATGCCTTCTCTTTTTGTTGATCAGGATGATCATAACTGCCAGCAGGATGAAAACTACAACACCGACCATCACGTATATGGCAGCACCAATCCCCGGCGCATAAAGCACCTGGGAAACGCCAATTCCCACATATCCGGACCAGAGGTAGGGATGGGCACCCAAATGGTCAGCGTTTCGAAGGTAATCCAGTTTCGACTCACGCAGAGCAGTTCCCACATCCATCCCATCTGCCAGCTTACCGTAAAAACTTGTCATCAGTATTGAGCCCGACTGGTCCTCCACGGCCCAAAGCGTCATGATGATGCTTGGAACACCGGCAAAAATAAACCCCCTGGCAAGGCTCATCACCCCTTCCCCCCTTCTCAACTGTCCATAACCCGTGTTGCATGCACTCAGTACGGCCATTCTGGCATTGAGCTTCATGTTGTAAATTTCATAAGTGTTGAGCAAACCGTCACGATCTTCAATGGTATCGTTATTCAGCGTAAAAACCAGTTGTGAGTACATGGGGTTTTCATCATTGATCAGGGTGTGCATGGCAAGGTGAAGGATGTCGAAATGCGGGGCCTGCTTCCTGAAAACCTCTTCGGTGGCCTGGTAGTCTTCGTAGCGTGTACAGGCATAAAAGCCGCAGATATTCTCAATTTCAGCGGAAATAAACCGCAGGGGAACAAGGTAGGTGCCATAATCACGAAAGGCCGGGAATTTTTCACTCCTGATATCCTGAATATGATCATAAGTAGGAGCAAAAGCCAATAAGCCTTTGGCTGCCTGTTTTTTCATCCTGGTTTTCGTAAAATGAAGGGTAGCAGAATAGGAATAGGAAATTCCATAATCATGGATCATGTATGGCAAATCCCCGAAAGCCATGGTTTCAAAGCTTGAAGAGTCGGTCAGTAGGGCTTCGAAGGGAATGTATCCCAATTTCCCGTCGGGGACGATGATCAGGTCTTTCCCGTTTATGTGCTCCGAAACCGGCTTAATGAGAAAACCATAGAGGGCATATGCCGATCGGGTGTAGGCAAGGAAATCATTATAATTTGTATTCGCAAATTCATTGTTACGGAGAAAAACGCCCACGATGTCAAGGTGTTCATGAAAATCGGGGCAAACGGCTATACGCCTGATGCTGACATCCCCGGAGGAAATTGCGAAAATATAGAGCAGTGAATCGGTAAAGACATATTCTATCAATGCTTCTCCGCTGCCAATCTCTTGCCTGACCTGCTCCAGGCTGATCACTTCATTGTCGTATTTTGATGCATACAGCGGATAATCAGCAAGGATGATATCATTCAGGCTGTCGAGTTGCTGGCTAAGCGAAAGCAATTTACGCTCCCAGATGGCCAGTTTGACCGAATCGGGCCGGGATCTCCGGTATTCCTCATAGATTTTCTTCTTGTAAAGATCACTCTCGAATTTCAATTCCTGTTCCATATTCCGGATCTCATCCTTAACTCCGTAATCCCGCTTGTTTTCCATTTCCTGCATGGAAGAAAGCAATACAGCGGATTTGCTTTTTTCGGCATCCGAAAACAAATCAGCGGCATGGGCCTGTTCACTGCTCAGTTCATAAAGCAGGAAATTCCAATACATGGCCTTTTCATATCCGGCATGGGCATATTCCGTTATCAGCAGTTTGCTTTCCCGGCTCAGGAAGCCGGCACGCATTTGTCCGGCCAGCAAATTGGCAAGTTTCTGTGTTTCCGCAGCAGCTTTCAGGTCTTCCATCCGCCCTGATACGTTATACACCATGCCCAGGGCATCCGCTTTACCCATCAGGGCCTCCAGAAGTACAGGACTGGAAATGATCTTGTCTTCGGATATGTCATTCCCTTCCCGGCCTGTCCATTCGTCATAAACGGCCATGTTTACCGCCTCCCTGAAATGCTCAAGGGCCTTCCGGGGGGTTCCTGTTTCCATGTACCATGACCCCAAATACTTATGGCACTCCGAAATAACGGGATGCTTTGAAGTATAGGTATTCCGTGAAATCAACAGGGCATTATTCAGGTATTGAAAAGCCAGGTCATATTCACCCATTTTCATTAAAAGGACCCCGTAATTATTATAGACACCAATCAAGCTGTAATTATCCCGACCGTATCTTGCAATTTTGGCTTTGATCGAATAATCGTAAAACATCCTGGCCGAATCGGGCTTACCCAGCTTTTCATAGGCGCTCGCGCAATTGGAATATGAAACATCCAGGCCACCGAAGTTATATTCTTTCTTGATCGCCACCCCCTCCAGATAGGAATCAAGGGCTTTCCTCCATTCCTGCATGCCAAAGTAAACATTGCCAATGTTGTTGAAAATGGATGAGTACAATACCGTAACCTGGTTCGATGATTGAAGCAATCTTTTTGTATATTGTAAATACTGCAGAGCAAGCTGGTAATCCTGCTTCATATTATAGATGAGGCCCACATTCATATAAATGGGGGAAAGTTCTGAACAATGCTGCCCACATTTATCAATTACGAGAGACTCTGCCTCAAATAGCATTTCCAGCGCATCGTTGTGGCGTCCCAGTATCTTGTAAACATTTCCCAGGTTGTTCCTGGCCAATATGGAATTGGGATCCAGTTCTAGAATGGAAAGGAAGACCTTTTCCGAGGCATCAAGATCACCGGCTAAAGCAAGCTCACGGCCGTTCTCGTTCAATTTAACGATAAGCAATGAGTCTGACTGAGCAGTGATGGTTGCCTCCTGCATGATCAATATGCAGAAAAAAACTGTCAAAAAAAATAACCTCCCTACCATGGCACTAAGGTAGGAACGAAAATTAAATAAAATGATGTTTTCAGGAAATATTTAAGCCGGTACAGCCACAAGGCTGCCCGGCAGAGGAATGGTCAGTTATTTGGAATAATTTTATAGCCAGGCTTCTTCGTCTTCTGTCTTAACACTGTTGTAGATCTCACCGTCGCCGCCGAAGATTTTGCTCATTTCTACTTCACTCAGGATTGCAATGTTGTTTGGGTTTTCTGCTAATGTTTTCATTTGATAAGACTTTTTTAGGTTTTGAATTAAGACTTTTTGACTTTTTTTTGTCCGTTATTTGTCATTCCGGACACCTATTAATACGGAAAGTGGCAAAAAGGTAACCCTGTTTTTGAAAAAATTTTTTAACTTTTTTTTACAAAAATTCTTAAACCATTGATATAAAGTCTTTTACAAGCAAAAAAAAATTCATTTTTTTTTCACTTTTTTTAAGATAACAGGGAAGGAAACAAAAAAAACCGGTCTGTTGACCGGTTTGCGAAGTGGGATGTACTGGAATCGAACCAGTGACCTCATGCCTGTCAAGCATGCGCTCTAAACCAACTGAGCTAACACCCCTGATTTTTGTGGCAAAAATAATAATTATTCCTATTTTTACACTGTTTTTAACCATGATTTATAAGGCAGGCATGAAAAACACATTTTTCACACTGGTCTTTACCTCCTTTTTTGTTTTCGCCATGCATGCCCAGTCCACCGGATACAGCATCCGGATCGAACTGGAAGGTTATCATGATACCCTTGGTTATCTGGGATACTACCGGGGCGATAAACTTTCCGTTGCCGACACTGCACATGCGGAGAACGGGAAAATGGTTTTTGAAGGAGATCTGCCCCTTCCGCAGGGGGTATATTTTCTGGTAAGTGCCGGAAAACAAAAGATCATCGAATTTCTCATTGACGATCAGCAGTTTTTTTCAATCAAAACCGGGATGAATGATCCGGCAGGCATGGCCGAGATCGCGGGATCGGATGAAAACAGGCTTTTTTTCACCTATCTCAATCATAACAAGCAAAGTTATGAGAACCTGAAAAGGCTTCAGAAGCTCAAAGCGGGCCTTATTGACCATCCCGACAGCCTTGCTTTGCTCAATCATCAGATTGATTCGATCAACAGGGAAAGCGTATCGTATAAACTCCGTCTGATGGAAGAACACCCGGAATCAATGACCGCCCTTCTTTTCAGGATCATGAAAGAGCCTGTATTATCTGATTTTTTCGAGGAAAACGGACGCCAAGATACCCTTTACGCCTATCTGTATTTCAGACAACACTATTGGGATGGTGTTGATTTTTCGGACGACAGGTACCTGAGGACACCGGTTTTTCACAGGAAATTGTCGCGGTACATGGAAGAGGTCATTCCGAAACATCCCGACAGCGTGATCAAAACAATTGATGCGATGATCCTGGAAACCCAAGGAAACGAGGTTATGCGTGACTATTTGCTGTGGTATTTTACCGGCACATATGAAGCCTCCAATATAATGGGTTACGACAGGATCTTCGTTCATATGGTTGACCGTTATTTTGCCGGACAAACATATGAATGGCTTCATCCCGGGGTTCAGCAGAACATGACCGGGAGAGCGGATCAGTTAAGAAACCTCCTGATCGGAAACTATGCCCCTCCCCTCTTGCTGGCTGATACCAATAACCAAATCATTTCCCTTCACCAGCTTAAGGCCGAATACCTGATCATCCTCTTTTGGTCGGGCGATTGCGGCGAATGTAAGCGTGAAATAAATATTTTGGATGATTTCTCCCAAAAAACCGATCTCGACATCGGGATCTATGCCATTAATACCGATACCACACTGACCAAATGGAAAAGATTTATCAGGGAGAACAGCCTTGACTGGATACATGTAAACGGGAATATAAGTCTTTCGGGCGACTATCACGACTTGTACGATATCTACAGTACACCGGTTATCTATGTTCTGGACGAACAAAAGAGGATCATTGCCAAGCGGCTATCGGCTGAGCAGCTTCCCGAATTTCTGAGGCATGAAAAAAAAATGAAAACTAATTAAAGCATGTGGAGTAAGCATATAAAATATACTGTATTTTGCAGAACCTTTTATACGAATAATCGTATTATTAAATATTTGTATAAACACATCCTCTGATATTGAAGGTATTACAAAAAGAGGGATTGAAAAAAGCAAGCGAAACAAATAAAACCAAATTAAGATTATGAAGACGTCAGGCTATTCCGGACTAAAAGTTCTCAAAAGAATCAGATTGATGATCCCATTGCTGGCACTCTTTTTCGCCATGCCATCGCAATCACTGGCACAATGCTCGGCAAATGCAGCCTTTAATGCATCCTTTACCGGTTGTGCGACCGTACAGTTCACGGACCTGTCGTCGGCCGCCATGAATTACACCATTGTTAGCTGGGACTGGGACTTTGGCGACGGGAACACCTCCACTGTACAGAACCCGCTGCATGTGTATGATCCAGGATCCACCTATATTGTTACGTTAACAGTGACCGCCGATTCAAGTGGTGTAAACTGTACCGATGTAGCCACCAATGTTGTGACGGTGCCGGGACTGCCCAGTGTTTATTTTACATGGGATCCGGATCCCACCTGCCACGGGACGGCCACTTCATTTTTCGGCACTTCCGGCAACCCGATCGTATTATGGAGCTGGGATTTCGGCGACGGGCAGTTTTCAAACATCCAGAACCCCATACACCTGTATCCGCTTCCGGGCTTCTATGATGTTACGCTGACCGTGACGGACGTAAATGGCTGTACGAACAATGTTCAGCATCAGGTGACCGTTGCGGCCATACCCGATGTTGATTTCACTTTCAGTCCCGACCCGACCTGCCTCAACGGTACCACCAGCTTTTCGGGCAGCAGCTCGGCTGCTGTCACTTCCTGGTTGTGGAATTTTGGTGACGGCGGTGTGGCCTATACCCAAAACCCGATCCATACCTATCTGACACCCGGCATCTTCACGGCTACCCTCACAGTGACAGACACTTCCGGATGTTTAAACTCCATCAGCCACGATGTTACTGTAAATGCACTGCCAACAGCCAACTTTCTGCACAATGCCCCGGTTTGCCTCGAAGATTCGGTGGAGTTCATTAACATCTCCACAACGCCCAACGGATATATCACGCAATGGATATGGGACTTCGGCGACGGTACCAATACGACCATCAATTTCCCGGACGATCCCAATGTCTCCCATTCCTATTCAAATACCGGCACCTTCCAGGTAACGCTGACGGTGACCGACTCCGACGGGTGTACGAACAGCACCTTCAGAAATGTGATCATCGTGGCCAACCCGATTGCCGATTTCACTTACACGCCCGCCTGCAACGAGGAACCCGTATATTTCTTTGACCTTTCCTCGACCAATGGCGGAAACAGCCTGGTAAGCTGGTACTGGGATTTCGGCGATCCGGCTTCAGGCATCAACAACACCTCCACACTGCAAAACCCATCCCATGTATTTACTACCGGAGGCTCCTTTTCGGTGCTGCTGATCGTAACGAATACAGACGGCTGTACCGATAGCATCAGCAAGCCCGTCAGTGTTAATCCTTTACCTGAAGTCACCATTACAACCGATTCTGATACGATTTGCGTGAATACCCTGGCAAACTTTTACGGTTCAGGATCGCCCAATATCGTAACCTGGCTCTGGTCGTTTGGTGACGGAGGCACATCTGTCCTGCAAAATCCGCAACATATTTATACGACCCCGGGCACATATACCGTAACGCTTACCGGGACCGACAGCAACGGCTGCGACAGCACCGACAGCCGGATAATAACCGTAACCCCTTTGCCTTTCAGCAATTTCAGCACTTCTGCCCCTGCCTGCGAAGGTTCCCCCGTCGACTTTTATGACTTATCTTCGGCACCCAACGGTTGGGTGACCGAATGGCACTGGTATTTCGGCGATGGCAGCGATACCGTCGTACTCTTCCCTGATCCGCCGGATGTAAGCCATACATATAACGCACCGGGATCCTACCTTGCCTCACTGGTGATCACCTCCAACGCCGGCTGTACCGATTCTTCCACACGGGAGGTAGTCGTAAGTGTTGCCCCGCAGGCAGAATTCTCCGCCGGCGGTCCCCGCTGCGACGGCAACCTGATCCAGTTCTTTGACGAATCACTTGGATTTGGCACCAATATTCAGGCATGGAGCTGGAACTTCGGGGATCCTGCTTCAGGACCAAACAACTTTTCATCCCTGCAAAATCCCTATCATCTTTTCAGCAGTTCGGGTACCTATACCGTTTGGCTTGAAGTTATGAATAATAACGGCTGTTTTGATTCCATCTCGCATGATATCGAAATATACCCTCCCCCGCCCGTTTACTTTACCGTAAGTCCTGACGGCGGCGTTTGCCGGAATGAGCCTGCATATTTTACGGTTGATCCCGATTCAACGAATATTGCCACCGTAATGACATATTTGTGGGATTTCGGCGACCCGGCATCGGGTGCCAATAATATATCCACCTTACCCAACCCGTCCCATCAGTTCACAACCTTCGGTACATTTGACGTTACCCTCACCATTAGCGATACGGCAGGCTGTATCAATTCCATAACGCTTCCAGTCAATGTTTTGCAGATCCCGACGCCCGGTTTCAGCTTTTTACCCGGCTGTTTCAATGATTCAACCCGGTTTTTTGATGAATCCCTGCCCGGGGCAGCCGTTATCAGTAACTGGCACTGGAAGTTCAACGATCCGGCTTATGCGCCGGGCGACACATCTGACCTGCAGAACCCGGCATTCATGTTTTCATCCATTGATGAGTATTTCGTTCAGCTTACCGTAACCGATAACAATGGCTGTTCAGCAACCCTGGGACAGTGGATCGAGGTTTTTGATGTCCCCAATGTCGCCTTTACCTTTGATCAGTCATGTAACCCTCCGGGCTTTGTTCAGTTTACCAGCCTGGCTTCCGCCGGTTCCAGCGGCAGTCCGCTTCAGTCGTGGTACTGGGAACTCGACGACGGATATTTCTCCTCGGAGATCAACCCATCCTATAATTACGGGCAAATCGATACCTGTTACGTGATCAGCCTCACCGTGACCGATGTGAACCAATGCAGCAATACCCTTACGGATACCATTTGTTTATTCGGGCAACTCAGTGTTGATTTCACTGCCGATACCGTTTGCTTCAGGGAGCAGACCCTTTTCCGCGCATCATTCCAGCCTGCATCGGATTCGGTGACTGCCTGGAACTGGAATTTCGGCGACGGCACCCCTGTCTTCGCCACACCCCACGACACGGTACTTCACCTGTATGACGAACCGGGAGAATACCTGGTAACCCTCAATGCCACAGATGAAAACGGGTGTTCGGCCTCGGTTCAGCATATTATCAGGGTTGATTCCCTGCCTGCACCCGACTTTACCGCCAGTGTCGCTTTCTGCGACAGCCCGACGGTATTTCAGGATCTTTCGTCTGGCAACGGAACCTTTATTCAGTCATGGGATTGGAATTTTGGCGATGTAACGAGTGCCAATAACACATCCACCCTGCAAAACCCAAGCCATTTTTACGATGCTGATGACAGCACGTATTATGTTTCACTCAGGGTGTCGAATTACTACGGCTGCTACGATTCAATCGTTAAGCCGGTTTACAAGGGCCCCTGTGTTACGGCCATGATCGAGGCCATCGATCCACCTTTCTGTTCCACCTATCCGGTATGTTTTTCTCTTTCGGCGGAATTTTTCGGTTCCGGCGGCGGAATTTACGAATGGCAGGTGAATTACGGAGACGGTAACATCGAAACCTATGCCAATAATCCTGGCACGGTTTGCCATGTGTTCGACGACCCGGGCAACTATCCCGTCAGCCTTGTGGTTCTGGCCAATGTTGGCGGCATCCAGTATTCCGACACTGCATTCCTTTCGCTTGATGTAAGCCCCTCGCCTACGGCTGACTTCCTAACCTTCGTTACCTGTTCGAACCAGACCACCCTTTTTGAAAACAGGGCCGAAGGAAACGGAGCCAATGTTATCGCATGGGAATGGGATTTCGGTGACCCCGACAACCCCAATGACACTTCAAGCCTGATAAATCCATCCTATCAGTATCCCTATGCCGGGCTTTTTGATGTTCAGATGATCGTTACAAGCAATAACGGCTGCACAGACACACTGATCAGCGAAATTGAAATTTTTGAACCCCCTCTGGCCGATTTCAGCAATACCACTGCCTGTGAGGAACAGACTACCGGGTTTTTCGACGAATCCGTTCCCTCGGGACCAGATATTTACCTGTGGAACTGGGATTTCGGTGATCCGGCAAACCCCTTTGATACAGCCATCATCCGTAATCCGGCATATACATACCAGGCAACCGGATCATACGAGGTTACGCTGATCATCGAAGACCTGAACCAGTGCCGCGATACAGTGACGCGAATTATCGATGTTTTTGATGTTCCCGTTTCCGGGTTTAACATTATTGATAATTACGAAAACACCCAGGGACAAGTGCTTCTTGAAAATATCAGTTCGGGTGCCGAATATTATTACTGGGACTTTGGTAACGGCGATAATTCGGAAGAATTCAGCCCGGTGGTCCAGTATCTCAACGACGGAACCTACGTGATAGAACTTGTCGCATTCAACGAACACGGATGCCCCGACACGACCATTCAGGAGTACAAGATCCTGTTCAAGGGTCTGTTTATCCCCAGTGCGTTTGTTCCCAAGGGCGAAGAGCCGGTTAAACACTGGATGCCCCAGGGGATCAACATCAAAAGATACAAAATCGAAGTATACACACTTTGGGGTAACCTGGTATGGTCATCCACCAGGCTTACTTCCAACGGCAGGCCGCTTGAATTCTGGAACGGCTGGCTGCAAAATGACAAGAACGAAGAGCTGCTTCCCGCCGGGAACTACATCTGGAAGGCATCGGCCGTTTTTGTTGACGGCAGCGTATGGCAGGGAATGGACGACGGGGATGGTAATTTCAGCACAAGCGGAGTAATTACACTTATCAGGTAGTATATATTTTCCAAATATATTAAAACCGGCAGATGATGAAGCATTTGCCGGTTTTTTTTTTTTGACAGTTAACGATACTCCCTTCCCGGGTTTATCGTACAGCCCCGCGCCCGCTTCCCATGCAGGAACATTTGCTGATCCTTCAGGGCATCATATAAAACATCCCGGCAATGACGATCCTTATGTTATGGCAGGAATAAGCTTCCGGATTTCTTTGCTGATACCCGTTTTGTTTAAGCGGAGTGAGCTGAATAAGACCAGGTAATGGCTATCAGGCATGCGGCAGTTCCAGGCGCATGATATCAGAAGACAAGCATTGCCATATTCATTTCAATGCGAAATATTATGTATGGCAAAGGTTTCCCAACCGAATGTACAGAATGCAAATATTATTTAATGATGATGGTATGAATCAGATAAGATCTGTCAGCAAAAATATCGTTTCAAAGCTGCTATAATAGCATCGAAAATGCCAGATGAATCAGAAAACCGGCTTACAAAACCTGTCGTAAACGGGTCAGAAGGGCGAGCATTCCATGGCTTCCCTGCCTCCGCGGTAGCGGGCAGTGCTGACCGACCTTGTCTGGAAGAGGGAAATGTCGTCAAACTCGAAGATCAATGTCAATTCATGTGTTGGCCCGGTAAAGGTATATTCGGGGTATACGACAAAGTCGTAACTGTACATTAGTTTCAGCCTTGAAACATCAGCAAAGGGGATATTGATGCCTCCCATCAGGGAGAAGGTGCTGTAGGTATCATACTCAAACGATTCATTTTTGTACCAGATACCCAGGTATACATTTGTAAAGTAAAAATTAGATCCGAATGAGAAAGTACTGAGTGTGGCCTGGTTCTGGTAAAAGAAGCCCGGGTTGATCTTAAAGCTGGATGAACGGCGATAAAATCCCCTGTTTTGCTGAAAATCCCATATAAGGTCAAGGTGGGCTACATATTTCCTGGGCAGCGGAGCGCTTCCTTCATAAAAGGATTCATTGGGCCTGGTCAGGTGGTGCATGGCGCCCCCTACAACCCCTGATACACCGTTACCCTTGAACTGGAAAAGCAGACCTGCTGAAAAATCGGGATAGGTAACCTTATCGCTGTTTGGCGCGATGAATGATGTGGGATAAATATTTCCATAGCGCGGGTCTAGCTGGTCGGGAAAAATAAGATTGTCCCAGTTGATCCTTTTCTGAACAAATGCAGCCTGAACCCCCATTTGCATGACCATATAATCGGCAATGGGAACACGCACGGATGGCATGATCCCCGCAATGGTATGGTTGACCATACCCTGGGAAGCATTAAAATTATCCACAATGATCCCGATACCTCCTGCGCCCGGCAAATTTCGCTCGGCGATATCGGCCGAAAAGGCATAAGTCTTAAAATTTGAAGGGATCTTGACCATTTGCCGCCTGTAGGAGAAACGAGCCTTAAAACCCGGTGTTAACCCCACATAGGCAGGATTGTAATAAGTCGGGTTATTGTACCACTGCGAAAAATCAAAATCCTGCCCGTTCAATAAGGTTCCCGAGAGCAACACAGAGAGTAATAAACTGGTGATAGTGCGCTTCATAACAGCTCCCTGATTAGTTTTTATTCAGTTTTGTTTAATTCCAGATACATATTGATGGTCTTATTCATACGTCTGCTTCAGGATTTTGTTACAATAAAAACACCAATATGAGGCAAACAAAGATAAACTTATTATTGGGTTCGTAAAATTATTGCATTAATTATTTATGTTTTTTAGAATGAAAATAAATTCAGGCATCAGGAAGCATAGATTCTTATATTTGCAATTTCCACAATTAATATGCTGTTAATTCAATGCTGTTGTATCATGAAAAAACTATTCGTTTCACTTATTACAGGACTGTTTGTCCTTGTTTTAGTTGCCCAGGAGGATGAAAAAACTTTCACCCTTGAGAATGTCCTCAAAGGTCATGAATTTCGCACCAAGGGTGTTTACGGCTTAAGGTCGCTGGCTGACGGCCAACATTACTGCACCCTTGAAAAAGGCAATATCCTGGTATACGCTTATGAAACGGGGGAACTGACCGATACACTGGTGAGGGCTGCCGGCCTCATCCCGGCCGGTGCCGAAAAACCGATCAGGATATCGGACTATACCCTGAGCAGGGATGAACGGAAATTGCTTATACCCACCGAAACGGAAAGCATTTACAGGTGGTCAAGCAAATCGGAATATTACATCTATGATATAGACCAGGATACATTGTTTCCCTTATCGGTCAATGGTAAACAAATGCTTGCCGATTTTTCACCCGATGGCGGTATGGTTGCCTTTGTGCGCGACAATAACCTCTTCATAAAGAATATCATTGACGATATTGAAATCCAGATTACAGATGACGGGCTCGACAGGCATATCATCAACGGTACCACCGACTGGGTTTACGAGGAAGAGTTTGGATTTACCAAAGGTTTTTACTGGTCGCCCGATGGCGGGAAAATAGCTTATTACAGGTTCGATGAGCAGGGGGTCCCCGAGTACGAGATGCAGTTATGGGGAGATCTTTATCCTGAAATGTACCGGTACAAGTACCCCAAAGCCGGAGAGGCCAATTCTCTTGTGAGTATTCACATTTATGACATTGAGAGTGGCAGCGGCATCCGGGCGGACATTGGTGAAGAAACCGATCAGTATATCCCGAGGATCAAATGGACACGAAAAAAGGATCTTCTCAGTATTCAGCGGATGAACCGTTTGCAGAATGTACTGGAGATCCTGCTCACGGATGCTTCCGGCGGAAGTTCAAAAATCATTTACAGGGAAGAGAACAAGTATTATATAGATATAACCGACCACCTGACCTTTACCGATGAAAACCATTTTATCATCAGCAGTGAAGCTGACGGTTACAATCACCTGTATTATTATGACCTTGAAGGAAACCTGGTTATACAGCTCAGCCGGGGCGAGTGGGATGTTACGGATCTTTATGGTTTTGACGAAAAGAGAAAGCTGGTCTATTTCCAGGCTGCATATTCATCGCCCTTGAACAGAGAGGTGATGCGCAGCAACCTGAAAGGAAAGACTGAAAAGCTGTCGGACAGGGAAGGCACCAACAGTGCCAGTTTCAGCAGCACTTTTGATTTTTTCATCAACCGTCATTCCGATGCCAATACACCGGATTATATCACTTTAAACAAAGCCGGCGGAAAAGAGATCAGGCTGATAGAAAGCAATACGGAGCTCAGGGAAAAGCTTGATGAATACGGTTACAGCAGGCGTGAGTTTTTTGAGATCAGCACGGATGAGGGGCTTGTTATGAATGCATGGCGGATTATGCCCCTTGATTTCGACCCCGGTAAAAAATACCCGGTATTGATGTATGTATACGGCGGGCCGGGATCCCAAACAGTCCTGAACAGCTGGAGCGGCGGCCATCTTTGGTACCAGATGCTCGCACAGAACGGTATCGTCTGTGTATCGGTCGACAACCGTGGCACGGGGGCGCGCGGAGAGGAATTCAAAAAGATGACATATCTGCAATTGGGAAAATACGAAACCATTGATCAGATTGCCGCCGGCAAATACCTGGCCTCCCTCCCATGGGCCGATGCCGGTCGTATCGGGATATTTGGCTGGAGTTACGGCGGCTATATGTCGACCTTGTGCATGACCAAGGGAGCGGATGTATTCGATCTTGGGATTGCCGTGGCACCGGTGACCAACTGGAAATATTACGATAATATTTACACGGAACGCTTTATGCGCACACCACAGGAAAACCCGGAGGGGTACGAGGATAACAGTCCCATCAATTTCACCGGTCAGATGAAGGGCAAATACCTGCTTGTTCACGGCACCGCCGATGATAATGTGCACGTGCAAAATACCATCGACCTGGTTTCGGCCATGATTGAATCGGGCACACAGTTTGATCTTCAACTATACCCCAATCGCAATCATGGTATTTATGGCGGCAACGCCAGATTCCATCTGTATACGAAAATGACGGATTTTCTTTTTCAGCATTTGTTGAACAAATAAGGCTGAAAATTTTGAAAAACGGAAATTTGGCAGTATCTTTGCAGCCCGAAATTCAATCTTTTAATTAACATTTTAGAAAAGAGGTATTTTTATGATCATTATTCCAGTTAAAGAAGGCGAGAACATAGACAAAGCCCTCAAAAAATTCAAACGGAAGTTTGAAAAAACAGGTGTTGTAAGGGAACTCCGTGAGCGTCAGAAATTCACCAAGCCCTCCATTATCAACAGGGAGCAAAAAATGAAGGCCATCTATATCCAGCAACTGAGGGACGCCAGTCAGGGATAATTATTTTGTAAGATTTTCCGGGGAAGAAATTTTGATTTATGGGCATTTTTGCTTATATTTGAATCAAAGTTTCTTCCTTTTTTTATACCGTCCATGCTGAAAGAAGATTTTATCAATCATATCCGTTTTGAAAAACGATATTCTCATCATACCATACAGGCATACAGCAATGATCTCAAACAGTTTACGGATTACATGGCCCTGGAATACGGTGAGGGGGATATCAGTGGGGCCGGCCATCAGCAGATCCGTTCGTGGATGGTCAGCATGATCGGTGAGGGCATTTCGGCCAGGTCTGTTCTGCGAAAACTCAGTACACTGAAATCGTTTTACAGGTATCTTATCAGGAATGGCCTGCTTGACCACAATCCCACCCTGGTGGTTGGCTCCCCGAAGATGCCGGTGCGCAATCCTGTTTTTGTTGAGGAGCAGCAAATGGCCGACTTGTTTGCAAAGGTTGATTTTGGCCAAGGCCTCACCGGTTGCCGTGACCGGATGATCCTGGAATTGTTTTACGGCACGGGCATGAGGCTGGCCGAACTCATAGCGTTAGAGGAAGGCGACCTCAGCCTTGAAAGCAAAACATTAAAAGTTTACGGAAAAAGAAATAAAGAGCGGATAATTCCGTTTACAGATAAGACAGCTGCGGGGCTGGCACAATACATTCAGATGAAAAGGGAATCAGGACTTGAAGCCGGGAACTTGTTTGTAACCGAAAAGGGTGTGAAGCTATATCCCCGCCTTGTTTACCGCCTCGTGAACCGTTATCTCGGTCAGGTTACCACACTGGCTAAAAAAAGCCCCCACATTCTTCGCCACACTTTTGCCACCCACATGTTAAACCGGGGCGCCGACCTGAATGCCGTAAAGGAGTTTCTCGGACATTCCAACCTGGCTGCAACACAGGTTTACACACACAATACTGTTGAAAAATTAAAAAAGATCTATCACCAGGCACATCCAAGAGCATGAATGGCAGCACTGATCAAACATACGGAAGAGTGTTCAATTCAATTTTCTTTATACATTATATAATATAGGAGGATACATTTATGAAGGTCAACATTAACTCAATCCATTTCAAAGCCGACAGGAAGCTTGTTTCATTCATTGAACAAAAGATTGACAAACTGACCGTTTTCCATGACGGGATCCTGGGCAGCGAAGTAACGCTGAAGCTGTTGAACAAGAATGACAGGGAAAACAAGATAACGGAGATACGATTGAAAATCAAGGGTTCCGACCTTTATGCGAAGAAGGAGTCGAGTACATTTGAAGAATCCACCGATCAGGCAGTTGAAGCCCTCAGGCGCCAGCTTGCCAAACACAAACAAAAGATACTGAAGAAATCCTGATATATTTTTCACTTTTTTTCTACATTATCTTTGTTATTAATCATATTATTTATATTTTTGCAGACCTTTTTAAAGAAGGTCTGTTTTTTGTTTATTGAGAATGCATTTTGCCGATGTAGCTCAGTTGGCCAGAGCAGCTGATTTGTAATCAGCCGGCCGGGGGTTCGAATCCCTCCATCGGCTCATTGGCAAAGGGAAAGAGGTTGCACGGGGAGATTCCAGAGCGGTCAAATGGGGCAGACTGTAAATCTGTTGGCGAAGCCTTCGGAGGTTCGAATCCTCCTCTCCCCACGAAGCGGGTTGGTTTGCGGGTGTAATGGTCAATGAAGCACATACACAAATGCAGGCATACCCGCGTGCATGTCGCGGAAGTAGCTCATCTGGTAGAGCGACAGCCTTCCAAGCTGTAGGTGGCCGGTTCGAGCCCGGTCTTCCGCTCAATGCCATTGTAGCTCAGGGGTAGAGCACTTCCTTGGTAAGGAAGAGGTCATGAGTTCAATTCTCATCAATGGCTCAATTGAAAACTGGAAACATACCTGGAAACAAGGTATTTAATTATTTAAATTTAAATCGATATGGCTAAAGAAACATTTGATCGTTCCAAACCACATGTTAACATCGGTACCATCGGGCACGTTGACCATGGCAAAACCACCCTTACCGCTGCAATTACACTGAACCTGCAGGACAAGGGACTTGCCGCATTCAAATCATTTGATGAGATCGACAATGCTCCCGAAGAAAAGGAAAGGGGTATTACCATCAATACCGCCCACGTTGAATACCAAACCGAGAACAGGCACTATGCACACGTCGACTGTCCGGGTCATGCCGACTATGTTAAGAACATGGTTACCGGTGCCGCCCAGATGGACGGTGCCATTCTGGTGGTTGCCGCCACTGACGGCCCCATGCCCCAAACGCGTGAGCACATCCTGCTCGCACGCCAGGTTGGTGTACCCAAGATCGTTGTTTTCATGAACAAAGTTGACATGGTAGACGATGAAGAGCTGCTCGAACTGGTTGAAATGGAAATCAGGGAGCTTCTCTCCTTCTACGAATTTGACGGTGACAACACCCCCGTTATCCAGGGGTCGGCACTGGGCGCTCTCAACAAGGAAGAAAAATGGATCGGCAAGGTCTTCGAACTCATGGAAGCCTGTGATACATGGATCCCATTGCCTCCCCGCGATGTTGACAAGCCTTTCCTCATGCCTGTTGAAGACGTATTCTCCATTACCGGCCGTGGCACGGTTGCCACCGGAAGGATCGAGACCGGTGTCATACATACCGGCGATCCCGTCGACATCATCGGCCTGGGTGCAGAAAAGCTCAAATCAGTGGTTACCGGGGTTGAAATGTTCCGCAAGATACTGGAACGTGGCGAAGCCGGCGACAATGCAGGATTGCTGCTGAGGGGTGTTGACAAAAAGGAAATTACACGCGGTATGGTTATTGCAGCCCCGGGCTCCATTACACCGCATACCCGCTTCAAGGCCGAAGTATACATCCTGAAAAAGGAAGAAGGCGGCCGTCATACACCTTTCCACAACAAGTACCGTCCGCAGTTCTACTTCAGGACCACTGACGTTACAGGAGAGATCATCCTCCCCGAAGGTGTTGAAATGATCATGCCGGGCGACAACCTGACCATTGAAGTGCACCTGATCGCAGAGGTAGCCATGGACAAAGGGCTGCGTTTTGCTATCCGTGAAGGCGGCCGGACCGTCGGCGCCGGACAGGTTACCGAGATCATTGAATAATATAATAAAGGAAAACGCAGCCATAATCGCTGCGTTTTCCCCATACACGGGTGTAGCTCAACTGGTAGAGTAGTGGTCTCCAAAACCATTGGTTGTGGGTTCGAGTCCTACCACCCGTGCCAAACAATAAAAAGAAATGGCTAAGTTCAAAATACAGGCGTACATTCAAGACAGCTATGAAGAATTGGTGCACAAGGTTTCATGGCCGTCCTGGAGTGAATTGCAGAGCAGCGCAATCGTTGTATCCATTGCTTCCCTCATAATCGCAATTGTCGTTTATCTGATGGATATCTCATTCCAGACAATATTAAAGCAGTTTTATACGCTTTTTTAAAGCACGGTGATTTTGGTATTGTTTTGAAAGTCGTTTGTTATTAACCCCAACCCCACTAACACGAATGAGTGACCAAACCAAAAAATGGTACGTAGTGAGGGCAATCAGTGGAAAAGAAAAAAAGGTAAAAGAATACCTTGAAAAAGAAATTGATCGCCTGAACTTACAGGATTATATTACGCAGGTGCTGATCCCTACCGAAAAAGTTTACCAGGTAAGGAAAGGAAAAAAGATCAGCAAGGAACGTAATTATTTTCCGGGATATGTACTGATAGAAGCGACGCTCACCGGGGAAATTCCGCATATTGTCAGGAATATTCCCAATGTACTGGGTTTTTTGGGGACCAAAGGCGAACCGGACCCGATCCGTCCGTCTGAAGTGAACAGGATACTCGGAAAAGTTGATGAATTGGCCGAACAGGGTGAAGAGTTAAACGTACCCTTCATCGTTGGAGAAACCGTAAAGGTGATCGACGGCCCCTTCAACAGCTTTAACGGTATCATAGAGGAGATCAACGAGGAGAAAAAGAAGCTGAAAGTGATGGTGAAGATCTTCGGACGAAAAACGCCTTTGGAGCTTGGTTTCATGCAGGTTGAAAAAGAGTAGGCCTGTTTTTACAGTAATCATTATAATAACATGGCAAAAGAAGTTAGTGGACTTATCAAGTTACAGATCAGAGGTGGTGCTGCCAACCCATCCCCGCCCATCGGCCCCGCACTCGGTGCCAAAGGCGTTAACATCATGGAGTTCTGCAAGCAGTTCAATGCCAGGACACAGGACCAGCCGGGAAAGGTTTTGCCTGTGGTTATAACCGTCTACAGGGATAAATCCTTCGATTTTATCATCAAAACCCCTCCGGTTGCCGTGCAATTACTCGAAGCCAGCAAGCTGAAAAAGGGATCACCCGAACCAAACCGTACCAAGGTTGCCTCGGTTACCTGGGAACAGGTACGTGCAATCGCGGAAGCGAAAATGGTCGACCTGAATGCCTTTGAGCTGGAATCGGCAATGAAAATGGTTGCAGGTACGGCCCGCAGCATGGGGATCAAGATCAAAGGGGCCTCCCCTTTTGTTGAACAAAAGTAGACGGCTTGAATAAGTTAGGTCCTGAAAAAAACAAATAATTATTTAGGCAAATGGCTAAACTAACAAAGAAACAGAAGGCAGCAATTGAAAAGTATGATAAAGGTGTCATTTACCCTCTTGATCAGGCGATCAGGATCGTGAAAGACATCACGTACACCAGTTTCGATGCCTCTGTTGACGTAAATGTAAGGCTTGGCGTTGATCCAAGAAAAGCCAACCAAATGGTCAGGGGTACGGTAACCCTTCCCCATGGCACCGGCAAGGAAGTGAGGGTGCTTGTTCTCTGCACCCCCGACAAGGAAGATGAAGCAAAAGAAGCAGGCGCCGACCATGTTGGACTTGACGAATATATCGACAAGATAAAAAATGGCTGGACCGATATCGACGTGGTCATCACCATGCCCAGTGTAATGGGCAAGGTAGGACCGCTCGGAAAGATATTGGGCCCGAGAGGATTGATGCCAAACCCGAAAACAGGAACAGTGACCATGGATATCGGCAAGGCAGTCAGTGATGTGAAAGCCGGAAAGATCGACTTTAAAGTCGATAAATACGGCATCATCCATGCCGCCGTTGGCAAAGTTTCGTTCGAGGAAGACAAACTGCTTGAAAACATCAGGGAATTACTCCAGACGATTGTCAGGCTGAAGCCTTCCGCATCGAAAGGTACTTATATGAAGAGTGTTTATCTTTCAAGTACCATGAGCCCCGGGGTGCAGGTCGAACCGAAATCCATCACCACTTAATCTTTTTACAGAAGCTCGCAGCAATGAAAAAAGAACAAAAAAATCAGATAGTAGAAGAACTGGCTAACCAACTCAATAATAACAACAATATTTATATTGCTGACACTTCTGAGTTGAATGCCGAAGACACTTCCGCTCTGCGCAGGTTATGCTACAAGCGTGAAGTGACCCTCACGGTCGTCAAAAACACTTTGCTGAAAAAAGCAATGGAGAAGACCGATAAGGACCTGGGAGGACTCTATGACATTCTTAAAGGCCCCACGTCCATCATGTTTGCAGAAACCGGAAACGGACCCGCCAAGCTGATAAAGGAATTCAGGAAATCAAAACAGAAACCTTTACTAAAGGGCGCTTACATCGAAGAAATGATATATGTCGGCGACGAGCAGCTCGACTTCCTTGTTTCAATCAAATCAAGGGAAGAACTGATCGGCGACATCGTCGGATTGCTTCAGTCGCCCGTTCGCAACGTCATTTCGGCATTGCAGTCGGGTGGCAACATCCTTTCCGGGATCGTAAAAACCTTATCAGAAAAATCTGAGTAGACAAAAAGACACGTAATTAAAAATCATTAAAAATTGAGATAAAATGGCTGATCTTAAAAAATTTGCTGAAGAACTTGTTAACTTAACGGTTAAAGAGGTTAATGAACTGGCTCAAATCCTCAAGGATGAGTATGGTATCGAACCCGCTGCTGCCGCAGCAGTGATGGCCGGACCGGGCGCCGGTGCCGGCGACGCCGGTGATGCAGCAGAAGAGAAAACCTCTTTTGATGTGATCATCAAGGCTGCCGGACAATCGAAACTGGCAGTGGTAAAACTGGTTAAGGAATTAACCAGCCTTGGACTTAAAGAAGCGAAGGAGCTTGTTGATGCAGCTCCCAAAGCCATTAAGGAAGGCGTTTCCAAAGATGAAGCTGATGCTTTGCAAAAACAGTTAGAAGAAGCCGGAGCAGAGGTTGAAGTTAAATAGGGTTTCTTACTAACATCGCAATTGACCTCTTCCGGAAGACACATTTCCCGGAAGAGGTCAATTGCGCATTTTGTTCTTTAATTTATTTTCCTGACTTCATCCCAATCAACCGGGATTAAAACCTTTATACCTTGGCTGTAGAAAATTTTAAAAAAATTAATTTTGGCCGGTCAAAGATCCGGACAAACTATCCAGACCTCCTTGAGGTTCAACTCAAATCATTCAAGGATTTCTTTCAACTCGACACGAACCCGGAAAACCGTGCAACGGAAGGTCTGTACAAAGTTTTCAGTGAAAACTTTCCGATCTCTGATGCCAGGAATAATTTTGTTCTTGAATTCCTGGATTATTTCGTCGACCCGCCACGATATGATATTGAAGAATGTATTGCCCGCGGATTGACATACAGCGTTCCGCTCAAGGCTAAGCTTAAACTCTATTGTACCGATCCTGAGCACGAAGATTTTGAAACCATCGTGCAGGACGTTTACCTTGGCATGATCCCATACATGACCCCCAGGGGTACTTTTGTGGTCAACGGGGCCGAACGTGTCGTGGTATCTCAGCTTCACCGGTCACCCGGCGTATTTTTCGGCACCACCCTTCATGCCAACGGGTCTCCGCTGTATTCCGCCAGGATCATCCCCTTCAAGGGTTCCTGGATGGAATTTACCACCGACATCAACAATGTGATGTATGCTTACATCGACCGCAAAAAGAAATTGCCGGTTACCACCCTGCTTCGCGCCATTGGTTACGAAAGCGATAAGGACATTCTCGAGATATTCGACCTTGCTGAAGAAATCAAGGTAAGCAAGGCTGCCCTTAAACGGGTGCTGGGGCGAAAACTGGCAGCAAGGGTATTGCGTTCATGGATCGAAGACTTTGTTGATGAGGATACCGGCGAGGTGGTCTCCATCGAAAGGACGGAAGTGATCATCGACAGGGAAACGGTTCTTGAGGATGAACACATCGACATGATCATCGATTCGGGCATCAAAACCATACTCTTACACAGAGACGACAAGCACACCGGTGACTTTTCCATTATTTTCAACACGCTTCAGAAAGACACGGCCAACTCAGAAAAGGAAGCCGTTGAATACATATACCGCCAGCTCCGCAATGCCGAGCCCCCCGATGAAGAAACCGCCAGGGGGATCATCGAAAAGCTGTTCTTTTCCGACAAGCGATACGACCTGGGAGATGTTGGAAGGTACCGGATCAATAAAAAGCTTGATCTGAGCATTTCCAATGACGTTAAGGTGCTGACCAAAGAGGATATCATTTCCATTATCCGTTACCTGATCATGCTGGCCAATGCCAAGACCGAGGTTGACGATATCGATCACCTGAGCAACAGGAGGGTAAGGACAGTCGGCGAACAACTGTACGCCCAGTTTGGCGTGGGCCTGGCCAGGATGGCACGTACCATCAGGGAAAGAATGAACGTGCGTGATAACGAGGTCTTCACCCCTACCGACCTGATCAACGCAAAGACCCTTTCATCGGTGATCAATTCTTTCTTTGGCACGAACCAGCTTTCGCAGTTCATGGACCAGACCAACCCGCTTTCGGAGATCACCCATAAAAGAAGGATCTCTGCCCTGGGACCAGGCGGTCTCTCGCGCGAACGCGCGGGGTTTGAGGTCAGGGACGTCCATTACACGCATTATGGAAGGCTCTGCACCATTGAAACACCCGAAGGCCCTAATATCGGCCTTATCTCTTCGCTTTGCGTTTATGCAAAGATTAACAAGCTTGGGTTTATTGAAACACCTTACAGAAAAGTTGTAGACGGTAAGGTCGACATCAGGCAGCCGGCCATTTTTCTTACTGCAGAAGAGGAAGAGGATAAGATCATTGCACAGGCCAGCACCCTGATGGATGAAAACGGAAGTTTTATCCGCGACAAGGTAAAGGTGAGATACCAGGCCGATTACCCCATCATTGAAAAGGGTAAGGTTGACTATATCGACAGCGCACCGAACCAGATTGCCTCCATCGCCGCATCGCTCATCCCCTTCCTTGAGCACGACGATGCCAACAGGGCACTGATGGGTTCAAACATGATGCGCCAGGCAGTTCCGCTCATGAATCCCGAAATCCCCATCGTGGGAACCGGTATTGAAGAAGACGTTGCCCATGATTCAAGGGTGCTTATCAATGCCGAAGGCGATGGCATCGTTGACTATGTCGACTCCGACGAAATCGTGATCCGGTATTCCAGAATGGAAGAGGAAAAACTGGTCAGCTTCGAGGACGATGTCAAGAAGTACAAATTGATTAAGTTCATGCGTACGAACCAGAATACCTGTATCAATCTGGAGCCGATCGTTAAAAAGGGCGACAAGGTAAAAAAGGGGCAGGTTTTGTGCGAAGGATATGCCACGAAGAAAGGTGAACTGGCCCTTGGAAGGAATATGATGGTGGCCTTTATGCCCTGGAAGGGATATAATTTCGAGGATGCCATCGTGATCTCCGAAAGGGTTGTAAGGGAGGATATTTTCACTTCCATACACATTGAAGAGTTTACCCTCGAGGTGCGCGACACCAAACGCGGTGTGGAAGAGCTCACCAACGACATTCCCAATGTAAGTGCTGAGGCAACCAAAGACCTTGACGAGAACGGCCTGATCAGAATTGGCGCCGAGGTATCGGAAGGCGACATCCTGATAGGGAAGATCACCCCGAAAGGCGAAAGCGATCCCACACCTGAAGAAAAGCTGTTGCGGGCCATTTTCGGCGACAAGGCAGGCGATGTCAAGAATGCCTCCCTGAAGGCGCCTCCAGCCATGCAGGGTGTGGTGGTCGACAATAAGTTGTTTTCCAGATCGGTAAAAGACAGAAAGTCGAAAGCCAAGGAAAAAGATGTTATCGAAGCCCTTGATGAGGCCTTTAACAAGGAGGCCGATGAGCTGAAAGCAAAACTGGTTGATAAGCTGACCGTGCTGGTCAGTGGAAAAACCTCACAGGGCGTTTATAACAATTTCAAGGAAGTATTGATCCCCCAGAAATCCAAGTTCACCCAGAAATCCCTATTGGCCATAGACTATACGCAAGTCAACCCCGCCAAGTGGACTACCGACAAGGAAAAGAATGAACTGATCAAGAAGGTGGTCAATAATTTCAACATCAAATACAGGGAGATCCTGGGCGAACACAACCGCAAGAAGTTCGTAGCCACGGTGGGTGATGAACTTCCGAATGGCATTGTTCAGATGGCCAAGGTTTTCGTGGCCAAGAAGCGCAAGCTGAAGGTTGGCGACAAAATGTCCGGACGTCACGGAAACAAGGGTATTGTTGCCAAGATCGTAAGGGAAGAGGACATGCCCTTCCTGGAAGACGGAACCCCTGTCGATATTGTGTTGAACCCACTGGGTGTTCCTTCCCGTATGAACCTCGGCCAGATATACGAAACCGTTCTCGGCTGGGCAGGGAAAAAACTGCAACAGCGCTACCAGACGCCGATCTTCGACGGAGCCAAGATCGATCAGATCACGGAATTGTCGAAACAGGCCGGCATCCCCGATTTCGGCAAGGTTTACCTGTACGACGGGGAAACAGGGGAGCGTTTCGACCAGCCAACCACCGTGGGTTACATTTACATGCTGAAACTGCATCACATGGTTGATGACAAGATGCACGCCAGGTCGATTGGCCCCTATTCGCTCATTACACAGCAACCGCTGGGCGGTAAGGCCCAGTTCGGGGGGCAGCGTTTCGGTGAAATGGAGGTATGGGCACTCGAAGCCTTTGGTGCCGCCAACGTCTTGCAGGAAATACTTACGGTTAAGTCGGATGACGTGCAGGGAAGGGCCAAGGCATACGAAGCCATTGTCAAGGGCGAGAATATGCCGATTCCGGGCATCCCCGAGTCATTCAACGTGCTCATCCATGAACTCAGGGGCCTTGGATTGAATGTAACATTCGAATAACAAGCCCTTTAACAGATTTAATAATAAGTTTATCAAAATACCTCAAAATATATGGCATTCAGAAAAGAAAGCAAAGTATCAAGTGAATTCAACAGGATTATCGTTAGTCTTGCTTCACCTGAATCCATCCTCGAAAGGTCATTCGGCGAAGTACTGAAGCCCGAAACGATCAATTACAGGACTTACAAGCCCGAGCGCGACGGCCTGTTCTGTGAGAGGATATTCGGACCCGTAAAGGACTGGGAATGTCACTGCGGCAAGTACAAGCGTATCCGTTACAAGGGGATCATCTGCGACCGCTGCGGTGTTGAAGTAACGGAGAAGAAGGTCAGGCGCGAGCGCACCGGGCATATACAGCTTGTTGTTCCCGTTGCGCACATATGGTTTTTCAAATCACTTCCCAACAAGATCGGGGCTCTTCTGGGACTGCAAACCAAAAGGCTGGATATGATCATTTATTACGAGCGCTATGTGGTGATCCAGCCCGGCATCAAGCAAGCAGACGGGATCAGTCATCTGGACTTTCTCACCGAAGAAGAGTATTTTGACATCCTTGAGAGCCTTCCGGCCGACAACCAGTATCTCGACGACAGTGACCCCAACAAGTTCATTGCCAAGATGGGCGCCGAGGCCATACATGACCTGCTGGCCAGGACAGACCTTGACCAGGAATCATACGAGCTCAGGCACAAGGCCAATACCGAAACATCTCAGCAGCGTAAGCAGGATGCCCTCAAAAGGCTGCAGGTTTTTGAAGCCTTCAGGGATTCTCGATTAAGGATAGAGAACCGGCCTGAATGGATGATCGTGAAGGTTGTGCCCGTGATCCCGCCGGAACTCCGGCCGCTCGTACCCCTCGACGGTGGCAGGTTTGCCACTTCCGACCTGAACGACCTTTACAGGCGGGTCATTATCAGAAATAACCGCCTCAAAAGGCTGATTGAGATCAAGGCGCCCGATGTGATCATGCGAAACGAGAAACGAATGCTGCAGGAAGCGGTCGACTCCCTTTTCGACAACTCCAGAAAAGCCAATGCCGTAAAGACCGATTCGAACAGGGCGCTGAAATCCTTGTCGGACAGCCTGAAAGGCAAGCAGGGACGCTTCCGTCAGAACCTTTTGGGGAAACGCGTCGACTATTCGGGCCGTTCGGTGATCGTTGTCGGGCCCGAACTCGACCTCAACGAGTGTGGTATCCCGAAGGCAATGGCTGCCGAGCTTTTCAAACCTTTCATCATCAGGAAGCTTCTGGAAAGGGGTATTGTCAAAACGGTTAAATCAGCCAAAAAGATCGTTGACCGTAAGGATCCCGTGGTATGGGACATCCTTGAAAGTATCATGAAGGGCCATCCTGTAATGCTCAACCGTGCCCCTACCCTTCACAGGCTGGGGATACAGGCTTTCCAGCCAAAGCTGATCGAAGGCAAGGCCATTCAGTTGCATCCCCTGGTTTGTACCGCTTTCAACGCCGACTTTGACGGCGACCAGATGGCCGTGCACGTACCACTGGGCAATGCGGCCATTCTTGAAGCACAGATACTGATGCTTGCTTCACACAATATCCTGAACCCCGCCAACGGGGCTCCGATCACCGTTCCTTCGCAAGACATGGTACTCGGACTCTATTACCTTACCAAGGGAAGAAAGAGCACCCCTGAAAAACCCGTTAAGGGAGAAGGATACCGGTTTTATTCTCCCGAAGAGGTGGTCATTGCCTATAATGAGAAAAAGGTTGACCTGCATGCCATCATCCATGTAGTGATTCAAAATTACAAGGATGGTGAAAAGGTAACCGAAACCATTGAAACCACGGTGGGAAGGATACTCTTCAACAAGGTAGTACCGGAAGGCTATCCCTATATCAACCAGTTGCTGACCAAAAAAGCGCTCAGGGACATTATCGGTGATATTCTTACCGTTACCGGAACCGCCGCTACTGCCAAATTCCTTGATGACATCAAGAACATGGGATTCCGCATGGCTTTCAAGGGCGGCCTCTCTTTCAACCTTGCCGATGTACTCATTCCCGAGAAGAAAAGCGAGTTGATCGACAGCGCCAATGCGGAGGTTGAAGAAGTGATGAGCAACTACAATATGGGGTTTATCACGAACAACGAACGTTATAACCAGATCATCGACATCTGGACACATACCAACAGCAAGCTCACCCATATCCTCATGGACATTCTTTCGAATGATGATCAGGGTTTTAACCCCGTTTACATGATGCTCGACTCAGGTGCCAGGGGCTCCAAGGAGCAGATCCGCCAGTTATCGGGTATGAGGGGGCTGATGGCAAAACCGCAAAAGTCGGGTGCTACGGGCGGCGAGATCATTGAAAACCCGATCCTTTCGAATTTCAAGGAAGGGCTTTCCGTTCTCGAATACTTCATTTCAACTCATGGTGCCCGAAAGGGACTTGCCGATACGGCACTTAAAACTGCCGATGCCGGTTACCTCACCCGCAGGCTGGTTGACGTTGCACAGGATGTGATCATCTCAGAACATGACTGCGGAACCCTCCGGGGTCTTACAATATCGGCCCTTAAGAAAAATGAGGAAGTTGTTGAAACGCTTTATGACCGTATCCTCGGACGCGTAACCCTGCACGATGTTTTCAATCCGCTGACCAATGAGATCATTGTGGGAGCCGGAGAAGAGATCACCGAGCCCATTGCCAGAAAAATTGAAGAATCGCCGGTTGAAAATGTCGAGATCAGGTCGGTACTTACCTGCGAATCGAAGCATGGTGTGTGCGCCAAATGCTACGGCAGAAATCTGGCTTCGGGACAGATGGTACAGGAGGGAGAAGCCGTTGGGGTGATCGCTGCACAATCGATCGGGGAGCCCGGAACACAGCTTACCCTGCGTACCTTCCACGTTGGGGGTACTGCTTCCAATATTGCCATCGCCTCCAGGATAGAAGCCAAGTTCAGCGGCAAACTTCAAATCGACGAACTCAGGGCCGTTGATTACACAAATGCAGAAGGCCAAAAGCTGCAGGTTGTGATCGGACGCTCGGCCGAAATGCGGATCATCGATGAAAAAACAGACGTCACCCTCGCCTCCGGCAATATCCCCTACGGTGCCACACTATATAAAAAGTCCGGCACCAAAGTAGAAAAAGGCGAGATGATCAGTTCCTGGGATCCTTACAATGCCGTGATCCTGTCGGAAGTGGCCGGCAAGATCGAATACGAGAATATCATTGAAGGAAAGACCTACCGCGTTGAATCGGATGAGCAAACGGGATATATCGACAAGGTTATCGTGGAGTCGAAACAGAAAATGAAAAACCCGACCATCAACATCCTCGACAGCAAGAAAAAAGTGATCAAATCCTACGACATCCCGGTAGGTGCGCACATCATCGTTGAGGATGGCCGCCAGATCAAGGCAGGTGAGGCGATGGTCAAGATCCCGCGCGCCATTGGCAAGTCGGGCGACATCACGGGCGGTCTTCCGAGAGTTACCGAACTTTTCGAGGCCCGCAACCCGTCCGATCCGGCCAAAGTTGCTGAAATCGACGGTGTGGTATCATTCAGCAAAAAACTGAAGCGCGGCAACCGCGAGATCATCATCACCTCCAAAAGCGGAGAGGAAAAGAGCTACCTGATCCCCACTTCCAAACAGATCCTTGCACAGGAAAACGACTTCGTGAAGGCCGGAACGCCCCTTTCTGAAGGCGCCATGACCCCTTCAGACATCCTGGCCATCAAAGGCCCCATGAAAGTGCAGGAATACATCGTAAATGAAATACAGGAAGTATACCGTTTACAGGGAGTTAAGATCAACGACAAACACTTTGAGGTGATTGTCCGCCAGATGATGCGCAAAGTTGAAGTGGATGATCCGGGCGACACCAAGTTCCTTGAAGGCGAGCTGGTAAACAAAATAACCTTCCAGGATGAGAACGACGAGATCTTCGGTAAAAGGGTCGTTACTGATTCCGGCGACTCGAGTAATCTGAAATCGGGACAGATCATCTCGGCAAGAAAACTTCGCGATGAAAATTCACTGCTAAGGAGGAAAGACAAGAAGCTGGTTGAATCAAGGGAAGCCCAGCCTGCTACCGCACGACAGGTATTGCAGGGGATTACGCGGGCTTCGCTGCAAACCGACAGTTTCCTTTCGGCAGCCTCCTTCCAGGAAACCACCAAGGTGCTGACACAGGCGGCTACCCAGGCCAAGGCAGACGACCTGCTCGGGCTGAAGGAAAACGTGCTGGTCGGTCACCTGATCCCTGCCGGGACCGGACTCAGAAGATATAAGGATATCATCGTCGGGTCGCGGGAGGAATATGAAGTGCTGATGGAATCAAAAATTGAATCAGCCAGTGTTAACCAAACTGAAAAAGAATAATATTATGGCAGATCAAGCAAAGAAAAACCAGATAAACATTGAGTTAGGCGAAGAAATGGCCGAAGGTACCTATGCAAATATGTTCATGATCGGACATTCGAACTCGGAATTCATTATTGATTTTATCAAATGGATGCCGGGTGTGGCCAAAGCCAAGGTTAAATCAAGGATCATTCTCACCCCTCAACATGCCAAACGTTTGCTGAGGGCACTCCAGGAAAACATAGCCAAGTACGAATCGATGTTTGGAACGATCGAGGTACCGGAGAGCGGCGGTGAGATGATGCCCCCTTTTAACCTGGGAACACCCACAACGGAAGCTTAATTCCGTTAATCTGGAAGATTTGAAAACAGCATCGCAAGGTGCTGTTTTTTTTTCACAAGCGGTCACAGCACAATCAGACGGAATGCCCTCCGTACATTTTCCGAATATAATTCCAGCAGGTAGAGGCCGGGTTTCAGGCCCTGGACGGAATGGCGGTACAAACCCTGCGACGGCAGGCAGATATTTTGGTCTGATACATATTTTCCTGCCTGATCGCTCATTATCAGCCTGCCGTGAATGTTGTTTTCGCTGGTCGATTTTAAACAGAAATACGTGGTGGAAGGGTTTGGGAACAAAGTGATCGTGCTGAGGGCGTAAGCAGTCTCGTCAGCCATGATGGGATCCTGGTATTCATAACAGCCGATGTCGATGGCAGCACCCATGATCCGTGGATTTCCGGAAAGGTCTGCAGCAGGGATGAGCAAACCCAGGGTATCGGAGCGGCCGGCATCGATACAGCCCGAGTTCCATGCCAGGGAGAAGTCGGCGGGCGGCAGCAGAAAATGCGGATCTTCCGAAAGGTTGCCGTTTTTCCAGTTCAGCTGGTAGGCGCCGGTACCGCTGACAGACGCCTGACCTCCTTCGATGTTACAGTGGTCGACAGACAAAACAGGGGGGTCGTAAAGCGTTGACAGGAATATTTTTCCGGCAATTGGCCCCTGATCGTCCCAGATGATGGAGTTGAGCATATAAATCCCGGCATCCTGTGCAAAAATGCACGGGCCTGTTTCGCCCTTGTTGCCCGAAAAAGTGGTGTTCATGATGAGGATGCCGGTGATGGCTGCACAGAGGGCTCCGCCTCCTCCTTCCTGCTTTCCGGCCGGGGCCTCATTGGCGGTGAAAAGACAGTTAATGATCTGTGTGGGGGAAGTTGCATAAATGGCGCCGCCGAAATCACCGGCCAGGTTTTCAGAAAAATGGCAATTTATAAATACCGCTTCATTGTCGTAGGGTGTGATGAGTACGGCCCCGCCATCGCCCAGGTAGGTCCCCGACCGGGCAAGGTTGCCGGCAAATGAACAGTTGTTTACCTGCGCCTGTATTCCCTGCAGAAATGCCATTGCCCCGCCGCTGCCGTATGCCTGGTTTGATGAAAAGACACATTCCCGGATAAGCGGCTGGCCCGACTGGTGAAAGACGAGGCCGCCCCCGCCGGCCAGGCTGGAGTTTTCGATGAAATCGCATCCGGTGATCTCCGGGGAGGAGTTGACGGCATATATGGCACCCCCGTTCAATGCGCTGTTCAGTGAAAACAGGCTGTTCCTGATCAGGGGGTTTGCATTGATCATATAGATTGCGCCGCCTTTTGCGCTGATGGTATCCCACAGCTGGTTTTGCACAAAGCTGCTGTGTTCGATAAGGACGTCGGCATTAAGCAGTTCCAGCGCCCCGCCCCTTTCGCCTGCCTCATTTCCCGTGAAGTTGCAGTACGACAGCCGCACTTCGTGCCTGTTTTCGATGCGAAGGGCGCCCCCGGCCTCGTTGGCAGGATGCCTGGCACCGTCAAAGAGGCAATGAATGAAGGCGGATGTATCGGCAAGGGCCGGGCTGTCGCTGATGCGGATCCCCCTCCATCCATTCGTGCTGCCGGTAAAATATACAGGATCTGCGGCGCTGCCGCTTGCGGATATGATGCCGAAAACATCGAATGATACCGAATCGGAAAAGATCACCGTAACACCCTCTCCGATATGCAGGGATGAATCCTCATGGATCATAATGTTCCCTTCAACCAGGTAGGGTGAGCCCCCACTTCCCCATATTCCGGATACGTATCCGCCCGGTATCACCGTCTGCCCGTAGGAAGCGGTGCAGGCGCAAAGCATGGCAAGCAGGTTGAATAATTTGCTGCGGGTCATAGTTTGTAAAGTTAAGGATTATCCGTTGATTTTACGGGAACGCGGAGCGATATGGTAAACCTCAGGTGCACATCCAGGGTTGGGTGCCTTGCAGCAGTTTATCAGAGAAAGAACCAATATGTTTACACACTTATGTATGGGTCCTTAACTTGACATTTTTCTTTTTCAGGCTTACCTTTGTATGATCCGCACTTTGATGAAGATATATTCTACCATAAGCATATTGCTGTGCATTTCAACCTTGTTATTCGGACAGGGTACAGCCTGGCATGAACAGGAAAGTGGCGTTGAAACAGATCTTTCATTGGTTTTTGCCCTCGATTCCATGCATGTATGGGCAGCAGGAGATGAAGCCATTCTTTTACGAACCACCAATGGCGGAATCAACTGGGAGAACTGTACCATCCCCTACACGGCAAAATGCATGCATTTCTTCAACACGCATAAAGGGATCATTGCAGGAGCGAATTCGCAGGTGCTGCTCACCGTTGACGGCGGCATCAGCTGGGACCTTGTACCGACAGGCGTTCTGGCTTCCTATACCGGCATGTCGTTCACCGATTCGCTGAACGGCTGGCTGACCGGAAACGGGAACCAGGTGATCGTGAGGACCCGTGACGGCGGACAGACCTGGCAGAACCTGAGTATCGGAAACAGCGAAAGGTTCCTGATTGATGTTGGATTTGCAGACACAAACAAAGGCTGGGTACTTTGTCGAAATTACGACATCCCGCATAATCATCATGTCATGGTGACAAATGACGGCGGGAATTCCTGGACTACACTTTACAGCTGGCCATTTAACCCTGATTACATCATATACCAGTTCTATGATCTCTGTGTAACAGATAGCATGAACATCTGGATATGCGGATATATGTGGGAGTATTATTTTACAGATGGCGGAGTGGTCTGGAACTCGTCGAACGGGGGCGAAGACTGGGAATGGTACATGGGTGATTATTATTCAGTATTCAGCAGCATACATTTCCCCGACGCAGATCATGGATGGGTCGCAGGGTGGAAACGCATTTTTCACCTCTACCCGCCGGAGCAGGAAACCAGTCTACAATACGAAGATCCGTCAGAGATTTTCGTCAGCATTCATTTTGCCGACAGCCTGCATGGCTGGGCGGCAGGTTCCAGCGGAGCTATCGTATATACAAGCAATGGGGGCATTGTAAGCCTGAAAGACATTAGGATTGAGACAGAACCCGGGCTTAAACTCTTCCCAAACCCATGCACTGCCAAACTTCACTGCGAATTGAATACGCCTTGCGAAAACCTTGACTTGCTTATCACTGACATTTATGGCAACCTAATGATCGATAAGCATATCAGGCACAGGACAAGCTTGCTTGAGATCAGCACGGAAAACTTTGATCCGGGGGTGTACATTCTCTCACTGAAATATCCTTCAGGCCATTCTGACGGTAAAAAGTTCATCGTAGAATAAAGGATCTGCCGGAGCGGATCCACCGGCAACAGAATAACATCACGTTCGTATCTGTTTTTTAACAGTAATGATTGGTTTGCAGGGAGGCAGGCGATGAAAGGGCATGGATTGTGATATATTTGCCTGCCGGTATTCCCGTGTATTCTTTTAAAAGATCCTGCCGATCATTGATTTCATTTCCGGGGAGATACCCGGGCCGCTTTGATCCCACCAGTTAGTATTTGCCGGGAAGGTTATGGTGGACCCATTGCCCGGGTCGACGATAAGATCAGCCCTGCAATGCATTTTAAAAGCACCGGCATAGGATGATCAGGAAGGTATTTTTCAGGCTTGATCTTTTTATTCTCCCTGTTAAATATAAGGAATTGCAACCCGGCAGTATCCGCCCTTTGCTTTTGTTTACAGCTTTATTCAATATCCCGGCTTTGCCAAAGCAGCATAAGCAGCTGTTGGCATGCGCCAGCGGGGTGGGTTCAAAAAAAAAAGCCCCTGCCGTGCGGCAGGGGCCTGATGGTTATTTTGTTTTATCGGGATAGGGCGGTACGGGGAGTTCGTTTTTATAGTCAAATTCCTTGATTTGCCGCATGATCACCTCAATGGCCTTATTGAGTTGTTCATCCTCGCCCATGTATTCCTTTGCCGGGTCGTTATCGATCACGATATCGGGTTCCACCCCGTACCCTTCGATCACCCAGCCTTCGCCATCGATGCCGTAAGGAGCGAATTCGGGTCTGAAGAGTGTTCCGCCATCGACAAATGGGATGGGTCCCCTGATACCCACTACGCCGCCCCAGCTGCGCAGGCCGATCACCGTGCCCAGCCCGAGGGCCTTGAACTGGTATGGAAAGAGGTCGCCGTCGGAAGCGCTGTAATTATCGATCAGCATCACTTTGGGCCCCACAAAAGCCTGGGCCGGGCGTGTTCCCGGCTCGGTATTCCTGGCCATCGACATCAGCACGAGCTGACGCTGCAGCCGTTCAATGATCATGGGCGATACATTTCCGCCTCCGTTCCCGCGGTCGTCGATGATCAGGGCCTTTTTGCCGAGCTGCGGGTAGAAGTATTTCACAAACTCGTTGAGGCCCTGCGCGCTCATATCGGGAATGTGGATATACCCCACCTCGCCATTGGTGGCTTCCGATACCTTGCGGATATTGTTGCGTACCCAGCTATAATAATACAGGCCCGACTCATCGGCAACCGGTTTGATGATCACCTTGCGCGCGCCTTCCCTCACGGGAATGCCATTTACAAGCAATTCCACCTGCCTGCCGGCCTTCCCGACCAGGGCTTCATAGATATTGTCCATGCCAGCTGTCGATTCGCCGTTCACAGCCAGGATATAATCACCCTGGCCGGCATCCACGCCAACCTCCGTAAATGGCGAACGTGTATTGTCGACCCAGTTCTCGCCGTCAAGTACCTGATCGATCCGGTAAAAACCCGATTCGTCGCGGCTCAGTCTGGCCCCCAGCAGGCCAGTCTTTATCCTTTCGGGGGCGGGCTTATCGCCACCGCTGATATAGGCATGGCCCACATTCAGTTCGCCGATCATTTCACCGATCAGGTAATTCAGGTCATTCCGCTCGTTGACATAAGGCAGGAGTACCGCATATTTATCATAAACATCTTCCCATGCGAGGCCATGCATGTTGGGTGCGTAGAAAAAGTCGCGCATCTGCCGCCAGGCCTCCCTGAAGATCTGATCCCATTCCTCCCTGAAATCAACCCACACCTTCATCTCCGACAGGTCAAGAAAGGATTCGGGCTTTACCTGGGATGCCGGCAGGTCGATCACGGCATACTTCCCCGACCAGGATATCAGCATTTTCTTCCTGTCGGCCGAAACCACGAAATTTCCGAGTTTCCCGACCGCGGTTTCCTTTTTATTCTTCAGGTCATAGAATTTGGTTTCGGCACCTTCGCCGCCGGATGAGGAATAATTATAGTAAACCTTATCCCCTGCCGGGGTAATATTCCAGTAGTTTCCGGCCTTGACCGGCAGCTTAACGATGCGGTTCATGATCCCGTCGAAATCGATCGCTGTCGCGGCGGCCTCTTCTTTTTTATCATCCTTTTGCTTTTCAGCTTCGCCCTTTTTGTTTTCCTCCTCTTCTTTGGGGATGCTTACCTCATCATTTTCATATTCGAAAGGGTTGGGTGTATCCTTCTTCAGTGTGAGAAAATATATCCCCGACATGTCGACATACGCATGATTCCATTCGGTATTGCTGTAAACGGGGTTGAAATCGCGGCTTGAAGTAAAGAAGAGGTATTTGCCATCGTTGCTGAACACGGGGCCTCCGCAATCATACCATTCATCGGTCACGGCATGTTTTTCGTTTGTTTTGGTATCGAACACATACACCCTGGTTACCGATTTGTTTGAGGGAAGGGAATAAGTGATCCAGCGGCTGTCGGGCGACCAGTTATAGCTCCTGATCTCCCATGAAGCAGCCTGTTCAACAGGGGTTATCCTGCCTGATTCGACATCGACATATTGCAGGCGCAGCTTTTTATCCGACCACAAAAGTTTTTTTCCGTCGGGCGACCAAATCGGGTTATATTTATAGGTATCGCCATTCCGGGTGATCTGTTTTGGGGCTTCGCTCCCATCCTGTTTAAGCAGGTAAATTTCATCCTCCCCCGAAATGTCGGAGATGAAGGAAATATATTTCCCATCCGGCGACCATTCTACATTCCTGTCGTTGACACCGCAACTGGCCGTGAGGTTCCGGGTGATGCCCGATTTGGCGGGGATGGTAAAAACATCGCCGCGGGCACCGAAAACAACCCGTTTCCCATCGGGGGAGACGGCGAAGGAATAGATATTCTTTGCGGCATCTTTCCACTGGCTGCGGCCCGAAACGAAGTCCTCCGCAATGATCACCGGCACCTTCCTGATCTCCCCGTTCTCAAGGTTATATGTAAACAAGGAACCCCCGTTCTCATATATGATATGCTGATCGCCGAGGGATGGGAATTTGATATCGTAAAGGGTATAATCCGTGAGTTTTTCAGTTTCACCGGATTCAATATCATAAACGAAAAGGTTCATCGTACGGTCGCGGTCCGACAGGAAATAAATTTTATTTCCATGCCACATGGGGAAAATGTCCTGTGCATCATGATTGGTAACATTGACGGTTGTTTTGTTATCGAAATCATGTATCCACACATCGTCGGCCATCCCGCCCCGGTAGTATTTCCAGGTACGGAATTCACGAAACACCCTGTTATAGGCCAGTTTTTTCCCGTCGGGCGAGAAAGTGCCAAAGCCTCCCGAGGGCAGTGGCAGTTCTTCCGGAAGGCCGCCGCTGAGCGGTGCAAGGAAGAGTTGTCCCTTGAAATCGTTAAACGACTTCATCCTCGACCGGTACAGAACGTTTTCATTGTCTTTCCATGTTATCACGATATTGTTCGGTCCCATGCGGTCGGAGAGGTCATCGCGATTGAGCGTGGCCGTATAGCTGATCCTTTCGGGCACGCCTCCCGAGGCGGGCATCACGTATACTTCGGTATTTCCGTCGTATTGACCCGTAAATGCTATATTCTGCCCATCGGGTGAAAAGCGGGCAAACATTTCGTATCCATCGGGATCGTTTGTGATCTTTCTAGCCAGGCCGCCGTTAACATGAACGGTATACAAATCGCCGGCATAGGAAAACACCACCTGTTCGCCGTGGATAGCCGGAAAACGCAGCAGGCGGGTTTCTTCCTGAGCATAAAGGCTGAGGCCAAAGAGCATCAGCATAAAAAAAGCAATTCTTATCATAATTTATTGATTTAAGTGAATAATTTCTGAGTGCAATAACCAATTCCCTGCCAGGATTTATAACGCACTAAATATTAACAACATAAATTCCCACACATATTTTCGATTGCCCGTAAGCGAACAATAAGGGTTCGATAACGGACAATGCTATACTGCCAGGAGCAATTTTCCGGGGCCGATATAGAGCAGGTATTTTTCCACTTCCTCAAAGCCGGCTCCGAGCAAAAGCTCACCGTATTCCTTCAATTGCTTGCGGTGAGCCTCATCCTGTTTACCTGTTTTATAGTCGATGACGATGGCTTTGCTTCCATCTGTCATCAGGCGGTCGGGCCGGTATTCCTTCCCGCCCTGCTGCATGATGCTTACTTCGTTCTTCACCTTGAAGCTGCCGTCGAAGAAGGGCCTGATCTGCGGGTCGTCAAGCACCTCCGACAGCATGACAAAGATCTCATTTGCCAGGCCGGCATCCAGGGTGCCCTGCAGCACTTCACTGTCGAGCAGGGGTTTCAGTTCGCCGGCCAGGGTGATCTCCGAGAGTATCTTATGGATGATATTGCCCCATTTCACCGGTTCCTTTTCATCCTTCACTTCCCTGTACGCCTCACCGCGGCCGCTCACCACTATGTTGTTCCTCCAGTCGGATGAGACGAATTCCAGGGGCGTTAACACATTGTCTCCGCCCTTTCCTTTTCCGGAGGCAGGTCCGGCTTCTCCGAAAACATATTCGTTCTGTTCCTCATTCCATAGCTGTTTATTTTCGAGGTAATACTTAAAAAGCGAGGGAAGCGATAATGATTTCGGATTTGCCGACGGTTTATCGCAGAGCAGGAACAGTCGTTCGGTAGGCCTGGTTGTAGCCACATACAGGATATTCAGCAGGTCGAGTTCCGATTTTTCCTTTTCCGAACGGTACAATTCCGCCAGGCCGGTCTGCTGGAGTTTTTCGACCATTGGCAGCAAAGCCGTTTTAATTTGCGGGAGGTTTTGGATATCGATCATGGTCCATTGCTGATCCCTGGCGATATTGACCTGATCGTTGGCAAAGGGATAGATCACCAACGGGAATTCGAGGCCTTTTGCCTTGTGGATCGTCATCACCTTAACGGCATCGAGGCCTTCGGGCACCACGATTGAATACTTATGGCCGTTTTCCCTCCAGAATGATGTAAAGCTTTCCTGGTCGTAGCGTTTGTTTTTTTCATAATTATAAACCACATCCATAAACGCCAGGATGTATGGATCGGGGGCGGCATTCAGGCTGAACAGCCTGATCAGGGCTTCGGTTCTTTCATAGAGTCCGAGTGCCTTGAGTGATTGCCTGTTGAGGGGGATCTGCAAATGGTACAGCGACTCATGCAATTTTTCTCCCGCCGGTGTTTCACTGCCGGCTGAATGAACCGGCAAATGTGCTGTCAGGCTGTGATGGAAGTCATTGTTTGCTTTCCCGGGCTGCAGGTATGCGATCATGGCTGTTTGCGCCAGCCTGTTGCCAGCATCGGCGATATGGTCGAGGCATGCCAGCAGAAAGTTCACCTCCGGGGAAGTGATCAGTAGCAATGATTCGGCCGAAACTACCCTGACGCCATTCAGCAGGAGAAAACGCGCTATTGTGCTGGCGTTGGCATTTGAACGGCAAAGGATGGCGATATCAGACAACTGATATTGCTGTTCTGCGGACATCTGCCGCACAATTTCCAGGCATTTGCCGAGGTATTCCCCTTCACCGGCCTTACGCTTATTCTCTTTATCGAAAAAGATGAGGCGCACCTCCCCTCCCGGCTTTGCAGCGGGTATCTTTTGCCGGCAATCATGGTATACCCTGCCGTATTCCTCCGACAACTTTTCGGATACCACCGTGTAGAAGTCGTTGTTGAAGCGGATGATGCCTTCCATAGAACGGTAATTGCATTCGAGGTTCCTGGGGTCGAAATTTCTTTTAAGCAGGCCTTCCCTTTCGTGCATCACCGGATTGGACGGTTTTTTATAGATGGCCGGGAGGTGGACAAGTTGCTCCACTTCGCCGCCTTTAAAGCGGTAAATGGCCTGTTTGGGGTCGCCCACCACCATGTTGAATTTGGCGGATGCCAGGGAGTTTTCGATCAGCGGAAGGAGGTTTTGCCATTCCAGTACAGAGGTATCCTGGAACTCGTCGATCAGGAAATGTGAATAGCGTTCGCCGAGGCGCTCGTAGATAAAGGGTAATGGTTCATTTTCGACAAGCGTGGCGATCCTTTTATCGAAATCCGAAATATGGATGATGCCTTCGTTTTCACGGATCTGTCCGAAAATATCCTCGATCTCCCTCAAAACGGCCAGGGGGTATAGCGCCCGCATCAGCAGCCCGTACAGGATGTAACCCGAATAATGCTGATCGACGTAATCACGGAGCCTGCCGATCTTTTCCTGCATTTCCGGGGCAATGGCGTCGATAACCGCCTTCTTTCCCGCATCGAGCCCACCCGGATACCATACACCTTCGTTCACACCTTTGAGGGCGTAACTATTGAGGTCGGGCTTTGAGAAGTCGTTCATCAAAAACCTGTTGACATATCCCCAGATGCCATTGGCTTTCTGGTAGAAATCATCGCATTCAAGGCCATTTTCTTCCCATAAGTCCATGACTGCCGAGGCCTGCCGTTTAAGACCGGCTTCGAAGGTCCTGATCGATTCCCGTATTTTTTTTCCGGCTGCGAGGATATCCTCCGTATTCATTTTTCGTAAACCCGGCAAAAAAGGCACGATGTCGTCTTTCAGCAGGCGTCCGGCAAATTTCACCAGGTCGCGTTCCATGTCCCAGTTCTTCTCATCCTCGATGCGGTTGGCAGCATATTCCGACAAGACCTTTGTAATGTTATCATCGATACCGGTAAGGCTCATCAGCATATCGACCGCCATGGTTTTCATGCTGGTTTCGTCTATTTCCACCTCAAAATTCAATGGCAGGCGCAGGTCGAAGGAGAAGGTCCTGATAACCCGGTGGATAAAGCTGTCGATGGTGCACACCGAAAAATCGCTGTAATGGTGCAGGATATCTCCCAGGGCCATGGAAGCATTGGAAATGAGCTTTTCTTTGTCGAGCCCCGTGGCCGTGATGATCTCGGGCAACATATATTTCACGCTGGCCGCATCGCGATGGTTCAGTGCGTCGCTGATTTCGGTCAGCGAAGTGATAATGCGTTCACGCATTTCATTTGCCGCCTTATTGGTGAAGGTGATGGCCAGGATATTCCTGAACGACGCGGGCGAAGCCAGGACAATGCACAGGTATTCCTTTACCAGGGTGTATGTTTTGCCTGAACCGGCCGAGGATTTATATACGACAAAACTCATCAGCGTAAAAATACAAAATATGCCGTGACGGCGGGTATGCAGTTGTATAAATCGTATTGGCTAAAAGTTTATTTTTGGAACAGGAAAACACATGACATGAAAAAGTTATTTGCAATTATTCTGTCGGCCGTCAGCCTTGTTGCATACACACAGGTGGCTGACACGGGCATTTATGTTGAACGCCTGCCCGGTTATTATGAACAGGTGATCATGGCAGGCCGGGATACCGGTGATGAAAACCCGCCGAAAAAAGTATTCAGGGCAGGGCTGTCGGACATGGAATTTCCAACCGACACAAGCCTTTACACCCCTTACCGGCATCTTCCGCCCGTTTCGCAGGGATCCACCGGCACCTGCTGGAGTTATGCCACCGTTTCCTTTCTCGAGTCGGAAGTATACCGTACCACCGGCAGGGAAATCAAATTATCGGAAATGTACATTGTTTACTGGGAATATGTTGAGCGTGCGCGGGCCTTCGTTGAGAAGCGAGGGGATGTATATTTTGCCCAGGGTTCGGAAGCCACCGCCGTTACGCGCATCATGAAGAAATACGGGATCGTTCCTTATGGCGATTATCCGGGCCTCATAAAAGGAAAAGAATTTCATGATCATCAGCGGATGTTTGCCGAGATGGAAGGCTACCTCGAAAATGTGAAGGAAAGCAATGCCTGGAATACCGTTATGGTGGTTTCCACCATCCGTGAGATACTGAATGCCCATATGGGAATTCCCCCTCAGCAGGTCCTTTACGGGAATGAACACTACACGCCCTTAAGTTTTTTAAGCCAGGTTCTGATGCTGAAACCTGATGATTATTTCAGTTTTATGTCGACCATGTCGCAAGCCTACAACCAAAAAGGGGAATTGGTGGAACCAGATAACTGGTGGCACTGCAGCGATTATTACAATGTCCGTATCGATGATTTCATGATGGTGATCGATGATGCTGTTGACAGCGGATACACCCTTTGCATATGCGGTGATGTGAGTGAGCCGGGTTACGACAGCCGGGCGGAGGTGGGCATTGTGCCGGTCTTTGATATTCCTGCCGCCTGGATCAACGAATCATCGAGGGAGATGCGGCTGGTGAACGGTTCCACCACCGACGACCACTGCATACATATAGTGGGGGCAGCCGATTATAAGGGGGACAGGTGGTACCTGGTAAAAGACTCGGGCTCGGGCGCCCATGACGGGCCCAACAAAGGCTACCGCTTCATCCATGAAGATTACGTCAAACTGAAGATGATGAACATCATGGTATACAAGGAGGCAGGCAGGCGGGTGCTCGACCGTATCATCAAATGACCATGATCTTCCGCGCCACGGAGAAACCATTTCCGCTGATCCGCAAGATACAGATCCCTGACGGCCGAATGTTCCCGGGCAGCTCTAACCGTATCGTTTGCCGGCCATTTCCTGCCACAGCCTGGTGCATAAGAGCAATCTGGCTGCCATTTGGAGAGATCAGTTCGAGGGTAATCAGATCTTCCCCGCAGAACATGGCATTTATAAAAATATTTTCGCCCCTGACGGGATTGGGATATACCTGCAGGCCTGCTATTCCGGCCTGATTGTGCGAAATATTTGCCGGCCCCCGCAAAGAGTCGAGGTAGAGGGCATTGGCCAGCAGTCCTTCAACGGTGATCTGCATCAGGGGCAGCCCGCTGCCCTTTGCCAGCCATTTATACTCGGTATAATTTCTTTCGACGGGAAAACCGGCACCGAGGGTATCCACAAAAACGCTGTCGTATTCGCTGACCTGCGAAACCAGGCGCAGGGTTTCAAATTCGCCGAAGGGGGTCAGGATGGTACCCCAGCCATCCACCAGGGTATTCCTCGTCCTGTTCACATAAAAATATCCCAATCCCGGCAGGGCCGACCCGAAAGCCGAAGCGGAAGAACAGGTATCGTTATATTGAAGCGGAAAGCTGTATATGACGTCCGGCGAATCATATTTCAACGGAAAGGGGATGGATGAAAATGAGAAGGCCATGCCTGCGTGCACAAAGCCATCGTCGGAGTTTTTATAAAAATCGTATACTTCATCCAGCGGGAATCCGGGCAGTAAATCGAATGAGGCGGCCTCCCTAGCCAGGTTACTGACCAGAAACGGGATGAACACAAATTGATAGGCAGGCGGTGTATCAAATACCGAAACAAAGGTATCGACCTGCTGGAACTGGTATGAAAGTAAGGAAAAGTCCCAGTTCCGGTCTTCCCCGTTCTTTTCATAGTCAATTCCCGAAAGGTCGGCTGTAAAGCTCCTGACATAATGATCGCCGGCTTCCGGCATATCCTGCATGCTGATCATGATCTGTGCATGTGCGTGCATATTTATCATGAGCATTGCAGTAATAAAAAAAGTCAACTTCATTGCCGGGGTATTAGTCTTCCTGATTTTCATTGTCGCCGAATCCGGAATTTTTCTCACTCCGTTTCTGTCGCTTGAATATCTCCCAAAAACGATCGAATTCCCTGGTATAGAACACACCAACCCCCTGCGTATACGGCGAATAAAAATCGAGCGAATTAAAGTTGTTGGCCCTGTTAAAGGCCCTTAGCCTGATCCTGCCGTCGGGTGTAAGTTTATATTCTATGTTCACATCGCCCACGATGTTACTGGCCTGTTGCTGGGTCTTGTCGCGGCTCATCACGCCAACATTGCCATCAACGATCAGCCTGTTATCGAAAAACTGGGTGGAGAGGGCCACCTCCAGTTCGTCCTGGTTTATTTCATCACCCGGAATATAGTTGATGCCGATGTCGAAATCCTTGCTGATCTGCGACAGCCAGTTGCTGAGCTGGCTCGAAATAATATTCAGGGAGGAGGAGGATACGTTTGCCGATGAACTGGCATAGCTGAAGTTGTTCATGACCAGCAGTGAGATCATCTGCTGATTCATAAGGGCCACGTCATTGGTATCGAGTATGGCATAGATCACTTGTTTAACATCATCCCTGAGGTTGGGAAAATCGATGGAAAATCTGATATCGGGATTTGCCAGTTTCCCGCTAAGGCCCAGGTAGGCATTTACATTAACCCTTTGTCCTTCGTATTCGGGAGTGATATTGGCGCCCAGACCGCTCAGTGTTGTTTTAAGTTTATACACGGCTTTCAGGTTGACATCGGCCTGGTATGGGTTTCCGTTAAAGCCGATCTGTCCGCCCTGCAAAATTTCGAACCTTCGATTGATAAGGTTTTGCAGGGTAAAGAAGAAATTCCCGCGCAGGAAACTATAATCGCCGTAGATATTGAAATTCCCGCGCGGATCGACCATGATCCTGATATCGCCGAAGCCCTGTGAACTAAAATTACCCATATTGCCGGGCAGGTATATCATCAGCTCCGTAGTGTTGGTGATCCCGATCCTGAAGTCGATACTCAACCCCTGCAAATCGACATTGTATTCCTGTAATTCCATTTCCTGGTCTTCACCGGCCTGAAGGAACACAACAAAGTCGTTATCGGCAACACTGAGCGTATTATCAAGGGGAATAAAGAGGGAGGTGCCTTTTTCCGTTGTGACATTCGCCTCAATGCTGAAGTCGTCAGGGGGGCCGAAAAAATTCACTTCGCCGCTTCCGGCCGCCGATCCGTAAAACAACTTGTTCTGGTATTTATTGGTATTCAAAAAGGTAAACCCCGATGGTTTCAGGTTAATGTTAAAATACATGTTTTTAAGGTTGCTGTGGGTGATCCGTCCGTTGGCAACAGCCTGGTTCCCTTTGCTGTCGAATACGACCATATCCCTGAATGATATCTCACCCGGCTTAAAATCAATGGCATGGGCAAAATTGTAGCTGGTGTTCAGGTATTCGACCCTGCAGCCGGTCCGCATCAGCCTGAGCTGTCCTGTCAGCCGGGGCGCCCTGTCACTGCCATTCAGGCTAAAGTCGGCACTGGCGATCCCTTTCAGGTCAGTAATGTAGTCGGCAACAAAGCTCGAGAGGGATTCAATTCTGAAATTCTCCAGTTTTATTGCAAAGTCGAGGTTTTCGTTCTTCAGGAATGGGGAATAGGACCCCTGTACGTCGACCACTTTCCCTGAGCCGACATTACCGTGGTAGATCACTTCGGCATTTACATCGACAGATTCCTTCTCCCTGTTCCAGCGGGCCAGTATTCCGGCATCGCCCATCAACACATCATTCAGCTCAAGATTTGCAATGGTAAGGTCAGAGAAAAAATTCGGGTTTGAGTAAATGCCGTTCAGTCCCACGAAGCCGTCTACATTGCCATTGAGGTCGAAACCATAGTTCATATAGATGATGTCGAAAGTGGAGAGTTTCCAGTTGTCGAAAACCAGCAGCAGGGTATCCTCGGGCAGGGATGATATTGTTCCGTTCACCAGCAGGCGTTTATTGCCTCCTGTAATGGCAAAGTTCCGGAATTCATAGCTTTCGGGGCCGAACAATATGCGGTTGGAGGTATCGACCGACCAGAGGGAATCATTGATGATCATCTCCGAATCGGTAATATGCAGCATACTGCGCAGGCTGTCGTAATATGTAAAATATCCCCTGATATCTGCTTTATTGCGGAAAAGCTCGTCCTGATCGTCCCAGCCAATATTAAACAGCAGGCTGTCGCGTTTCAGGCTGCTGTTCCATCTGAAGTGTTCCACACCAAGCTCAAGCGTATCATTCTTTTGTTTTTCCTTCAGCAATAATCTGTTTGCACCAATATCCAGATCGATTGATCTTTTTCCTGCAATCAGATTAATATTGATACTGTCGGAACTCATTCCCAGGTAACTGACAAAGGGGAAAAGCGATTTCACCTCTGCATATTTATTTCCGGAATCAAAGGAACCGGACAGGGTTGCATCGTTTTGGATCAGAAGGCCGGGAATAAAGATATTTGTCAGATCTTCCGTTTCACGCGTTCTCAGCGAAAAGTCGATCAATTGCCTTTTGGAGGGATGGGCTGGTTCATCCATAAAAGCCCATTCCGACATCTTGTTTTCCACGAAGCGGCTGATGGCATATGGCAGTTCACCATAGGTAAAACTGCCGCTGACGGTGGCATCCAGGGCATCGGAGCTCAGCATCATTCTTTTATAACTTCCGGTATCGCGCAGGCTGATAAAAGCAAAATTCTTCATGAGCCAGGTTTTTCTTCCTTCCCGGTAGAACAGGCTGTCGATCAGTATCCTTCCCTCCAGTTCATCCAGGTCGAGCCCGATGAAATTGGAGGTGATCCCGAAAGAAAGCAGGCTCAGGCTATCCCTTTGCAGCATGTTGAGTCTGAAGAGGTCGGCATCGGTGACCTTTGCGCTGAAGTCGAGCAGGGGAATTTCCTGCCGGAAGTCGATGATGCCGTCAAATAACAGGCTGCCAAGTTTGTCCTGTACATCCAGGTGCCCGTTAAAGACCTTATCAGCGATATCGCCGCTTATTTTCACTTCCTTCAGCACCCGGCCCATGAACCCGAGTGAATCGACCACACCGCTGATGCCAAGCTGCACCGTATTTCCGGTCAGTCCCGAGCCGCTGACGGCGGCATCGAGGTCAAGTTTTCCAAAATAATCGGAAAGATTGAGGAACTTACCGATGTCGAAGCGCCGGGCACGGATATTTCCGCTGTAATCAACAGTGGTATGATCCCTGTTCTGCTTCAGCGACACATCGGTAGTGATGGTGCCGATATCGGTGTGAAATTCGGCGGTGGAAACAAAATCATTGTAAAAGCCCGTGAATGATCCATTGATTTTCATTTCCCCGAACACCTGCAATTCGGGAGGAACGCTGATATACCTGCGTGCGCCGGGGATGGCGAATTTCTCCACATCGGCCTTCAACAGGGTAAATTCATCAATGCTTGTGTGGAGATATGTTTCCCTGACATCCGGAAGCCCGTACATCCTGACATTCCCCTGAAAACGGGTACCTTTGCCGAAGGCAAAACGCAGGTTTTTCGCCCGCAGGTTATCAACACTGCCGTTTACTTCTGCTTTGATCCTGACCGGGTTGTCCATCACCAGCAGATCGGGGGCAAAATACCCGATATCCTTCAGGTTCAGTTCAGATGGCCGGATCTCTCCAAGGATCATCACATCCGTAATGAAGTTTAAATAGCTTGGCCATCCCTGGTATTGAAAATTGAAGTCAAGGTCGATGTTCGAGCGCGGTGTTTGCAACAGCAGGTTTTCGGCTTTCAACTGCAGCGGACTGAGGTGGAACAACCCGCTCATGCCGATCACCTCAAAGCCGCTGCGGTCGACACAGGAAAGGCTGCTGATATGAAAATCGAAAGTGTCGTTCAATACCTTCAGTTCATCAAGAAAGATATTACGGATCTCGATATCCAGGTTTTGATAGTCCATCCCCAGCGGGATTGGATCACGGTTATGATCGATATAGCGGAAACGGAATTGATCGAGGGTAAGTGCCGTAAGGTTCAGGTCCCAGTCGGTCGCGGTTTTGGCAGTGTCAGTTTCCGGTGCAGGTTCTGATGCTCCCAGGGCATCGGCAATAAACTGGAAATTGAATGCGGTGTCGTTCTCATATTTGATCAGTGCAAATGATCCCCGGCTTATGCTGATATCATTCACATCGAATTTTTGCCGCCGGCTGTCGAAGCGCATGCGTTTCATATCTACCTTCATATAGGCGGCTGAAAAAAGCGTATCAGCGCGCTGGTCGAGGGCCGAAACGCCCTTTATTTTCAGGTCAAGGCGCATGGTAAGATGAAGGCCGTCGATACGGATCTCGGTATTCAGCTTATCCGAAAGCCAGGATGCGGCCATCCGGGCCATGAAAGTTTGCACCAGGGGATTGGAAGTCATCCACCACAACGAAAAAGGAATGACTGCCATTACCAGCAAACCCTTCAGCAATATGCTTATTATCTTTTTTATGATACCTTTGCCTTTTAAATATTGAAACTGATGAGCGTTAATATTCTTGGCATTGAGTCATCCTGCGACGAGACCTCCGCTGCAATCATCAGGGATACCAAAATCCTTGCCAACATTATTGCCGGGCAGGAGGTGCACCGGAATTACGGTGGTGTTGTTCCTGAACTGGCATCACGTGCTCATCAACAGAACATTATCCCTGTCATCGACCAGGCGCTCAAACATGCAAAGATACAGAAAAATCAACTTCATGCGGTTGCCTTCACACGCGGACCCGGCCTTCTGGGCTCGCTACTGGTCGGCACATCCTTTGCCAAAGCTTTTGCCATGGGGACGGGCATCCCGATCATTGAGGTAAACCACCTGAAAGCGCATATCCTGGCACACTTCATAGATGACGAAATGCACACCGTACCGGCATTTCCCTTTCTTTGCCTGACCGTTTCGGGCGGACATACCCAGATTGTGAGGGTTGACGACCCGCATACCTTTGCCATCATCGGCGAAACCATTGATGATGCAGCCGGCGAGGCTTTCGACAAGGCGGCCAAGATCATGGGGCTTCCCTACCCCGGGGGGCCGCTGATCGATAAACTTGCCCGTGAAGGGGATGCCGCTGCGTTTGATCTTTCAAAACCAAAAATACCAGGATACGATTACAGTTTCAGTGGTCTCAAGACTTCCTTTCTCTATCTTGTAAGGGATGAACTGAAAAAGGATGCCGGATTCATTGAAAAGCGCAAGGCCGACCTGGCCGCTTCCATGCAAAGGGTGATCGTGGAGGTCCTGCTGGAAAAGCTCGGTCGTGCGGCCCACGACACCGGCATCGGGGAGATTGCGCTTGCCGGGGGTGTGGCCGCCAACAGCGGACTGCGCGAAGCCCTGGTAAAGGAAGGGGCCGGGCAGGGCTGGAAAGTCCATATACCAAAAATGGCATATACCACCGACAATGCCGCCATGATCGCCGTGGCAGGATATTTTAAATATCTGAAAAAGGATTTCGCATCGCAGGATGTGGTGCCTTATACCAGGGGGATCATTTAAATTCCATCATATGCAGGAACGAAAAATAAAGGCTGTTATCCTGCCCTCCTATCAGGGCAACATCATCAGGGCTGTAAAAAGCCTCAAAACCGACACCATATCAATTCCTTTGCCATCAGCAGATGAAGTATTGGTTCAGATAGATGCCGCACCCTGTAACCCTTCCGATCTTGCCTTTATCCAGGGGGGATACAATGTAAGGAAAGCACTGCCCGCCATCCCGGGCTTTGAGGGCTGCGGGATGGTGGTGGAAACGGGAAGTGATCCTGACGTCATGATGCTGAAGGGCAAAAGGGTGAGTTTTTTCTCACAGTCGGAGAGCGGAGGAAGCTGGGCCAGCCATATCATTCTGAAGGCGGGCGATTGCCTTGAAGTTTCTCCGGAGATGCCTGTCGGGCAGGCTGCCTGTTTCGCCGTGAACCCCTTTACGGCCTATGCCATGGTGATGCATGCCTCTGCCAGTGGCGCCAGGGCCATCATACAGAATGCGGCCGGCGGCCAGCTTGGCAGGTTTATCAACGCCCTGTCCGCAATGGAAGGGATCAGCGTTATCAATATCGTGCGCAGGGAGGAACAGGCCGTGATGCTTGAGGAGTCAGGGGCCGGTAATGTTCTCTGGCAGTCAGACACAGATTTCCAGGACAAGCTGTCGCGACTGGCACACCAACTGAATGCAGTGATTGCCTTCGATGCCGTGGGGGGTGAGGGAAGCGGCCAACTGCTTGCCGCCATGCCGCCCGGAGGGACGCTTTTTGTATACGGTGCACTGGGATCGCGACTGCTTGCCGGCATTCCCGCCGCCGATATCATTTTTAAAAAGAAAATTATTCGGGGTTTTAACATGAACGAATGGAAGGAGAAACTCGACAGCAAATCCTTCAGCGAAATCAGTGAAAAACTTCAGCGATTCTTCATAAGCGGCAAACTCAGAACCCTTGTCCGGGGTTCATTTCTTCTCGAAGAATGTGAAGAAGCCCTGTTCGGGTATATCAGGAATATGTCGGAAGGTAAGATTTTGCTGTACGCGAAAAAGTGATCAATTCATCGGGATAAGCCTCTCCCCTTCCGCGGCGGGCAGGATATATCTTTTTTGACGGTTATAGTGGTAATAGATGTCAGAGCGTCTGAAATTCTTTTCCTCCATTTTTTTATCAATATATTTATTGAGCAGGTGATCAAAAACATAGCTTGCATGCAACTGCCCGCCCAGGGAACCCAGGCTGTATATCTCGTTAAGGAGTAAGGTATCGATGGTATGGCGGAAAACCACATCGCCCGTAAAATAGTTTAACCTGAAATAGCCGTCCATTTCGTCGGTAAGATACAGGCTCCCGAAAAAGAACTCCTTGTCTTCCTCAACATTGATCCGGTTGATCTCGATCCATGAATTAAGGTTCACGGCGTTAAGATCAAGCTTATAGGAATAGATATAATCGCCGAATTGTTCTTCTTCGGAAAGAGGCATGACATACTCTTCCAGCTCAAGCTGGGCCAGGTTGATGATAAAGGCATTGGCCTGCCCGCCGAGGAAGCTGTGAAGGGCACTATCCGGATAGACTGCAAAACCCAGTTCTTCCAACTCCTTCATAAAGCTGTTTACATATTGCCCGAGAAAAGCTGAATCGGAAACATGTTTCAGGAACAGGCTGTTTTCCATCAGCAGGGAGTCGAGTTCGTATTCGCTCAGTTCGGCGGCATTTTCAATCTCATATGTCTTAAGGGATGTTTTAAAAAGATAAGCCGGAGGGATGAGGAGCACCGACCTGGCCGTATCGCTTTTTATGTATTCCCTGGCTATTTTTTTTTCGATGGAGCACGACAGCACAAATGGCAGTAAAGCAGCCATCAGCAAAAGCGGTATGATCTTATTTTTGAACTCCATAACAAATTTGTCAGCTTGATTCGAGCATTTTCCCTGCAAAGGCCTCTCCGTATTGTTCAGCTCTTTCGTGGTCTTCTGGTGAGGCTGAAAACTTAACGAAAATACCCTCTTCATAGTATTGCAGTTTAAGGTTTTCGAGGATGGCCCTGATGATGTCGGCACCTTCGCCGCTCCAGCCGTACGAGCCGAAACCGCCCGACAGTTTTTTCCGGTCGCGGATGGGGTTGATCACCGAAAAGAGCTTATACACGGGCAACAATATATTCTGGTTGATGGTGGGGCATCCCACGATCAGGCCTGATGCCCTTGCCATCATGGCATCCAGGTCGCCCAGGGATGTGGTTTCAATGTCGCAAACTTCCACGCTCATACCTTCCACCTTCCGGATGCCCTTAGCAATGCTGTGGGCAATTTCTCCGGTTTTGTGATAGGCCGAGACATATGGTATGAATACCCGGTTCTCTTCGGGTAAGGCGAGGGCTTCGCGGGCATATTCCTCGCTGAGGTCGACCCACTTTTTCCAGTTATCCCTCAATACCGGGCCATGCCCGGTACATATAGCATTTATTTCCAGCGGCCTGATCTTCTCAATGGCCTTGAGCATGAATTTGCTGAAGGGTTTCAGTATCACATCAAAGTAGTATTTGAAGGCATCCGAAAAATCCTCCACCTCATCATCGAACATCTTCTCGTCACAATAATGGGCACCGAATGAATCACAGGTAAAAAGCAGGCGGTCTTCTTCCAGGTAAGTATACATGGAATCGGGCCAGTGCAGGTTCGGAGCCCCGATAAAGCGCAGGGTTTTATTGCCGAGGTCGAGGCTGTCGCCGTCCTTTACCTGCATATGCTTAAAGCCCGGGGCAAAAAGGTCTTCGAGGTACCTGATGGCATTTCCCGTACCCACCACCTTGGCATCAGGAGCCAGCTCAAGCAGCCGCATCAGGTTGCCTGAATGATCCGGTTCGGTGTGGTTCAGGATAATATACTCAATCGAAGAAGGGTCTGTCACCTGCCGGATCTTTTCAATATAAACATCCCAGAATTTTTCCTTGGTGGTTTCCACGATGGCTTTCTTCTCCGCATTGATAAAATAGGAGTTATACGTTGTTCCATAGACAGTTTCCATTACCACATCGAAAGTTACGATGTCGCGGTCGAGGACACCAATCCAGCTTACATCCTCTGAAACCTGCAGAATTTTGTTGTCGGTCATATTCTTATTTTTTTTTCTGGTTATCTTACAGATCAAGTTTTATTTGCCTGTCGTCCGGGGGCTTCGGCTCACGACTTTTGTTTTCGGCCGGCCCGTCTTCATTCTTATCCTTATCCTTATCCTTATCCTTATCCTTATCCTTATCCTTATCCTTATCCTTATCCTTCTCTTTCTCTTTCTCTTTCTCTTTCTCTTTCTCTTTCTCTTTCTCTTTCTCTTTCTCTTTCTTAGTTTCCTTTTTTTCTTTCACTTCATTTTCTAAACGGCCGTCATCGTCTTTGGCCCCGGCGGGAAGTCCTTCTTCCGCTGTGCCGGGTTTTTCTGATTCGGCCGTTTCCGGCACAAAGGGCAGCGGTTCGAGGAATGTGGCCTTTTTTACAACATGGTTCGACAGGCGTTTTCCTTTTGCCTTGTGGCTTTTCACTGCGATAAAATCCGCGGTTTGGAGGACTTGTTTGTCGATCGGCCGTCCGTTTTCCTTTTCATCGAACATAAGTTCGAGTACAGGAAGATAGTCGAGGCTGAAAGCAAGCAGGCGAGAATCGGGATGCTCGCCGATGAAGCGGGTTTTGTTTTCGCTTATCTCGAAGCGAAAACGTTTCAGGTATACAAAATCCTGCGCGGCATCGTAGTATACTGCGGTCATGATCTTCTGCGGATCATATTTTTCGATCAGGATCATGTCTTCGTCGAAATGCGTCGACAGGTCATAGCCATAATGCCGGTAGTGTCCTGTTGATGTGATGACGAGTATCCTGTCGTCGCTCAGGAATTCACCTAAAAGCACGCCCCTTTCGGCAACGTTAAGCCTCTTTACGGTATCGTCGAACCATATCTCGCGTGCGCCCAGCGTTGATACGCCTTCTTCCTTTTTGATAATGGATTTGACCGGTTTTTTTACCAGGATGTTCCCGATCGAGGTTCTTCCCTTGATGGCCAGTTCGCTGAAATCGTATTCAAGTGAAGTCCGTTTAAGCTTGGGGTTCGGGCGCAGGATCACCCTGATAACCTCGGCTTCACCGTTCGGGTTCGAGCTGAAGTAGATCACCCTGGAATCAGGCGTACCCTTTGTAACATTATATTCCCTGTCGCGCGTGATGCCGACTACCGGAAAGCGTTTCACCATGTATCTGGGTTGTTTCCCGTCGCGGTAGACCATATTGTATATGGTACGCTCGTCGGCCTTCCTGAATACCCCGATGTGTATAACATCTTTACCTACAAAGGTTTTGTCGTTCACCCTGGTCACCATGAAGGTTCCATCAGCCCTGAACACGATCATATCATCGATATCGGAGCAATCACAAACGTATTCATGGCGGCGCAGTGAAATGCCTGCGAAGCCTTCTTCCCTGTCGAGATACAGCTTATGGTTGCTGACCACAACAGATGCCGCCTCAATGGTATCAAAATTCCGGATCTCCGTTTTTCTTTCCCTGCCTTCCCCGTATTTCTTCCTGATCTGCCTGTAGTACGTTATGGTATAGTCGATGAGGTGTTCGAGGTGGTTGGCCACTTCTTCCATCTCTTCCTCGATGCCGCGTATCATTTCATCGGCCTTAAGGGAGTTATATTTGGATATCCGTTTGATCCTGATTTCCGTGAGCCGGATGATGTCTTCGCGGGTAATTTCTCTTGCCAGGCGGTCGCTGAAGGGTTCAAGGCCTTTTTCGATGACCTCGATCACCGATTCCCATGTTTTGCAGTTTTCGATCCGGCGGTAAATCCGTTCTTCGATAAAGATCCTTTCGAGTGAAGACAGATGCCATTGTTCTTCCAGTTCCTTTTTCCTTATCAGCAGTTCTTTCCTGAGCAGATCAACCGTATTTTGCGCAGATATGCTGAGTATTTCATTTACCGGCAGGAAGCGTGGCTTATCGCCGTCGATCACGCAGGAGTTGGGTGATACAGACATTTCGCAATTGGTAAACGCATAGAGGGCATCGATGGTCTGGTCGGGTGAAACGCCTGCTGCCAGGTGGATGATGATCTCCACATTTTCGGCTGTATTGTCATCAATTTTCCTGATCTTGATCTTTCCTTTGTCGTTGGCTGCAAGGATGGAATCGATCAGGCTGCCGGTATTGGTTCCGAATGGTATTTCGACGATCGAGAGTGTCTTTTTATCGATTTGCCTGATCCTGGCCCTGATCCTGACCCTTCCCCCGCGCAGTCCGTCATTGTATTTCGAAAAGTCGGCCAGGCCGCCGGTAGGGAAATCGGGCAGGATGTCAAAAGGTTTGTTTTTAAGGAAACTGATCGAGGCATCGATGAGTTCGAGGAAGTTGTGGGGCAGGATTTTGGATGCCAGTCCAACGGCGATGCCTTCAACGCCCTGTGCCAGCAGAAGGGGGAATTTCACCGGCAGGGTGACCGGTTCCCTGTTGCGGCCGTCGTAAGAAAGCTTCCATTCGGTGGTTTTGGGATTAAAGACTACATCCAGGGCGAATTTCGACAGCCTTGCCTCGATATATCGTGCCGCCGCAGCGGAGTCGCCGGTATGGATATTGCCCCAGTTACCCTGGGTTTCGATGAGCAGGTCTTTCTGTCCGAGTTGCACCAGTGCATCCCCGATGGAGGCATCTCCGTGCGGGTGGTATTTCATGGTATGCCCGATGATGTTGGCCACCTTGTTGAAACGCCCGTCATCCATGTCGCGCATCGAATGCAGTATCCGTCGCTGAACGGGTTTCAGTCCATCGTGGACATTCGGCACGGCCCTTTCGAGGATCACATAGGAAGCATAATCGAGGAACCAGTTCTGATACATTCCGTTAAGCTGGATGGTGTGGTACTCGGCCTGCTTACCTCCCCCCATATCCTCATTTGGAAAAGGAACATAGGAAGCATCACCGGCATCATGGCCGATGCCTTCGCCATCCGGGTTCAGTTCCTCCTCTGAAAGGGGTCCCCCCTCCTTGATAATCTCATCCATTACGCCTGCTTATTTAACAAGTTGTGAAATCTCTTTAAAAGCATCCGCATCCGAGCTTTTAAGCAACTCGAACAATATAGATTCATAAGTTGATATTAGTGCGCCTGCCTGCCTCATCCGCTCAATGGCAATCTTTTTATCGTTGGGTTTCCGCGATCCCACGCAGTCTTCAACAACAACGGGAATGTAACCCTGGCCGATCAGGTCAACGACGGTTTGCATGACACATACATGGGTTTCAATACCCGTAACCACCACATACATTTTCGATGATCGGGCCAGTGCTTCATTGAATACCGGTTCCCCGCAGCAACTGAATGAGGTTTTCTCTAAAGGCTCGAAGGGCTGCAGTATCTTTGCCAGATCGGGGATGGTAGGTCCAAGGCCTTTGGTATACTGCTGTGTGACCACAATGGGAATTTTCAATGCTTTCATCCCCCTGATCAGGATATTATTGTTAAGGGTAAGGGTCTCATGGTCATGGATAAAAGGATACAGTCGTTCCTGTATATCGATCACAACCCCAATGGTATTTTCTCTTTTGATGCGCATATTTTACCGTTTATTTGCAAATTTCCAAAAGTTACGTCAAATATTCCAGTGAAAAAGCCTGAATTTATTAACATTTAAAAGTTCAAAGTTCCATATTGGCAAGGCATGCAGTTAAGCGGGGAACAGTCTGAGCAGCATGATCTCGACCAGCAGGAATGCAAGGGCGAGCCATATAAAAAGCTTCCAGTATTCCCTGCCGCCGCCAAATTCCACAAAGGCCTCTGAGGCTTTTCCCCCGCCTGATTCAAGCAGAAAGAGCTTTGTATTTCCGGAGTCATTGATGAATTCCCTCAACTCCCTGACGCTGTGTACAGCAGGATCGGATTCATGGCGGTCATAGTTGAATGACAATCCTGCCAGCTTTTCACCGGCCAGCAGCATTTCATAATGGCCGGCCATGCTAAGCTGGTCGTAAAAGAACAAGCGGGCCGACTGCCCGTATCTTTCCATGCCGGGGATGAACTCGATTTCTGCTTCGGCATGCCGCAATACGGGGGGTTGTGCCGTTAGCAGCTCTTCCCTGTCGAGGCTGATACTCATATCGCGACCGATGGTGTAATAGAGTTCTTGCTGCGGCCGGCTGAGCATGGCCATGCGGTAGAGAAGCGGCACCCAGAGTGCATGTTTTACCAGATTCCCGTTTTCTTCGCCTGCCGGCGACATCAGCAGGTAAAGCCTTCCCCTGCCGTGTCTGGCCATAACCAGCAGGGGATCGCCATTCTGAAGATCCAGGATCACACCTGCACGGCTGTTCCTGTATGCAGTGAGGCGGTAATGGCCCCTGACAAAGGGGAGGTCAATGTTTTCAGGGATCTTCTCAAATACATCATCAAAGATCTCATGCCCCGTATCGATGCCTGTAACGGAAAGCCGCGTGGTATCCAGCGAAGAGAACCGCATTGGATTGACCGCCGATAAAAAGTCATTGATGGATGTGATATCCGCATCTTCGGCCGGGATCAGCAGCAGGCTGCCACCCGATATGATAAAATCGTTCAGGGAAGCCGCCAGGCCTGTGCCCACCGATCGCAGGCGGTCGAGCACCACCAGGTCGGCATTGCTGAATTGCCGGTAATCCATTTTTTTATACTGTGCCTGAGAATACCGGAACACCGAATCGTTCGAAAACAGGGAACTGAAATAAGGGCCCGGCAAATCGTCACTGATGGCCAGCACCGGTATCGTTTCCTTCACCTGCCAGGAAAGGTACATGCGGTCGTCCCAGGTTACCGGATAATCATCGATATACACGAATGCCGATACATTGCCCGCTTTCCTGTTGATAAACGGAAGCGCTGTTGAAGCTTTTCCGCCGGCAGTGATATTCAGGTTTGCAAGCGCCCGTTGTTCTCCTTCGATCATCAGCCTGACGGGGATCTTTTCAAGATCAATATCCGATTCATTTCTGAATCCGGCATGCAAAATCTGCTGCTGTCCCAGGTGGTTAAAGGGCGTTTCGAACCAGCAGCTGTCAATATAAACATTTCCCACCAAGGGGTATGACAATGGCAGCAGAAATACCCTGCCCGTATTGATGTTCATAAAGCCGTCCAGCATGGCCGAAGATCGCTGGAAATCGGATATCACGAAGAGGCTTGCGCGTTCGGCTGCGCTTTCGGGGAGGGTTTCGCGATAACGTTCGAGCACCTCCGGCATCATCCTTACAACAGGCGTAAGTTCGGTTCCGGCAAGCATTTTCAGGAATTCATCCCTGCTGTAATAGGGCTGGTGCCTGCCTTCAAAATCGTTTATGATCAACTGGAAACGGTCAGCGGCATCAAAAGTCATGGCCAGCGCGTTCACAGTGGCCTTTGCTTCGTCGAGCAGGCTGTGTCCGTTCACCGTTGCCTGCATGCTGAGGGAATTATCCACATAGAAGCTCAGGTGGTTCCCCGGCCCCTGTTCGATGCCTTCTGGATTCGGTATATATGGCCTGGCAAAAGCCAGCACGAGGAAAGCGATGACCAGTATCCTGCACAGCAGCACCAGCAGTTGCCGCAGGTCTCTCCTTTTTTTCGATTCCTTTTTGATATTTTTCAGGAACCTGAGGTTGGTAAAATATATTTTCCGGTACCGCCTGAAGTTAAACAGGTGGATGATCAGCGGCACGGCAATGGCCAGCAAACCGAATAACCAGAATGGGTGAACAAATTCCATATGATAAAAACGCCCGGCGGGGCTGTTTTAATACGCCAGCGGCAAAAATAAGCATAATAAACGGGAGGATTGCTTAACAGTTTTCCTGCAGGCGAATATCCGGCACATCCAGGTTGAGGGGGTCTTTAACCTTGTCTTTGAGCAGGGCCACCTCCACCACCTCGATCATCCTGTCGATATAGATGATATTGAGACCGCTGATATAATCTTTCCGGATATCCTCGATCACGCTTTTATTTTCTTTCGAAAGGATAACATCTTTGATGCGGGCTCTTTTCGCGGCAAGGATCTTTTCTTTGATCCCGCCCACCGGAAGCACTTTTCCCCTGAGGGTGATCTCGCCCGTCATGGCAACGTGGGGTCTGACCCTGCGTTGGGTAAATGCCGATGCCAGGGCCGCAAACATGGTGATCCCTGCCGAGGGACCGTCTTTCGGGGTAGCGCCTTCGGGGACGTGCATATGCACATTCCATTTGCTGAAAGTGAGGGGATCGATACCCAGCATTCCCGAATGGGCTTTGAGGTATTCATAGGCCAGGCTGGCCGATTCTTTCATCACATCGCCGAGGTTACCCGTAAGGGTGAGGGTGCCTTTTCCTCGGCTCAGGCTTACTTCAACAAAAAGGATCTCTCCGCCTGTGGCCGTCCAGGCCAGCCCGGTCACCACCCCTGCCACCTGGCTGACGGCGGAGCGGTCATGCTGATATTTGACCGGCCCCAGGAAGTTGCGAAGGTCTTCATTGCAGACCTTTTCATTATATTTTTCATCCATGGCAATGAATTTCGCATTGCTGCGGATCACCTTTGCGATGGTTTTTTCGAGTGTTCGCACCCCGGCTTCGCGGGTATAGTCAGAAATTATCTTCTTGATAATCTCGACCGGGAAGCGAAGCCTGGAGCGGGCCATTCCATGTTCCCGCAGTTGTTTCGGCACCAGGTGCCTGCGGGCTATTTCAACTTTTTCTTCCAGAAGGTATCCGCTCAGGTCAATGATCTCCATCCTGTCGCGCAGGGCGGGATTTATGGTGGCGAGGGTATTGGCCGTGGCGATGAACATGACCCGGCTGAGGTCGTAATTCACCTCGAGGTAGTTATCGTGAAACTCTATGTTCTGTTCGGGGTCCAGCACTTCCAGCAGGGCGGCCTGCGGGTCGCCCTGTATGTTGTTGCCGCTGACCTTATCGATCTCGTCGAGCACAAATACCGGGTTGGAGGATTTCACTTTACGCAGGTTCTGGATGATGCGTCCGGGCATGGCACCGATATAGGTTTTCCTGTGTCCGCGCAGTTCCGCTTCGTCGCGGATGCCGCCCAGCGACATGCGAATATATTTACGGCCAAGCGCCCTGGCGATGGAACGCCCGAGGGAGGTTTTCCCCACTCCGGGGGGGCCCACCAGGCAAAGGATCGGTGCCTTATGGTCCTTTTTCAGCTTGATCACCGCCAGGTGCTCAATAATCCGCTCCTTTACCTTCTCAAGCCCGTAATGGTCTTCATCCAGTATCTTCTGCGCATTGTGCAGGTCGAAGTTATCTGTGGTATACTCATTCCAGGGCAGTTCAACCAGCATTTCGAGATAGTTGACCTGAATGGAATATTCGGCTGCCTGCGGATTCATTCGCTGCAGCTTTCGCAGTTCGCTTTCAAAGACCTCCTTCACTTCTTTCGACCATTTTTTGGAGCCGGCCTTCTCCTTCATTTCATTGATCTCCTGCTCATAGGGGCTTCCGCCCAATTCCTCCTGTATGGTCTTAAGCTGCTGGTTCAGGAGAAAATCCCGCTGCTGCTTGTCGAGGTCGGTCTTCACCTTATCCTGTATCTGGCTTTTGAGTTCCAGCATCTGCATTTCACGGCTGAGGGCTTCCAGTACCTTGTTGGCCCGTTCAACGATATCGGAAATCTCAAGCAATTCCTGTTTTTCCCTGATCTGGATACTCAGGTTTGAAGAGGCAAAATTTACCAGGAAAAAGGGGCTTTCTATGTTCCTTATCGCAAAGGCGGCATCGGAAGGGATGTTTGGCGACATCTTGATGATCTGTATCGACATATCGCGCAGGGTGCTGATCAGGGCCTTGAAGCTTTTGTCGTTCTGGTCGACCATATGGTCGAGGTTTTCAAAGGGTTTTACCTTTGCCCTGAAATACGGATCGATCTGAACGATCTCGACAAGCCTGAACCGCTTCCGGCCCTGTATGATGGCCGTTGTGCTGCCATCGGGCATTTGCAGTATTTTGATGATATTGGCAACGGTTCCCACCCTGAAGAGGTCATCAGCAACAGGGTCTTCGATGCTGCTGTCTTTCTGGGTAACGACCCCGATGGTCTTATCCCTGGAATAGGCTTCCTTGATCAGCCTGATCGACTTATCCCTTCCCACCGTAATGGGTATCACCACGCCCGGGAAAAGCACATTGTTCCTCAGTGGCAATACGGGAAGTTCTTCGGGGATATCCTCCTCGTTCATCTTTTCCTCATCTTCATTCGAAAGCAGGGGGATGAATTCGGTTTCGCCGTTGATGATCTCTGTCAGGTCAAACAGGTTTTTATCGGTAAATTGGTCCATGTTGTAGTCAAAATGTCAGTAGTTCAAAAATTCCCCGGCAGGCTCATGATTGAATTATACTCCTTATCCCTGCCAATGGTTACACAAAAGCCCATATATACGGGGGGATAATCAGTCAATCATCGTGCCAAAAACACGATGCGTCAAAACGTGACAGGCTGCTTGCTTCATGACGCATAATTATTCAACCCGGAAAGGCATGAACAGGCGTGCGTGATCAGTAGCTGGTATTCATGGCTGTGAGCTCCCTCACAGCCATGAGGATTTCTTCCTCTGTCCGGTCAAAATCCATATCGCGCCGGTTGTATACCCTGCGGGCGATTTCGATGGCCTTTTTTACGGGAAAGTCGTTAAATCCTTTGGTTCCACCCCAGTTGAAGGAGGGTATAAAATTTCGCTGATAGCCGGAGCCGAAGACATTTGAGCTCACGCCCACCACTGTCCCCGTGTTGAACATGGTGTTGATGCCGCATTTGCTGTGGTCACCCATGATCAGCCCGCAAAACTGCAGGCCTGTATCGATAAAAGTCTGGTCGGGGTAGCTCCAGATCCTGACCGTATCATAATTGTTTTTAAGGTTGGATGTATTGGTGTCGGCGCCCAGGTTGCACCATTCCCCGATCACGGAGTTACCGAGAAAGCCGTCGTGGGCTTTGTTCGAATAGCCGAATATCACCACATTATTGAGTTCGCCTCCGACTTTGGAGAAGGGTCCTACGGTTGTGGGGCCATAGATCTTTGCCCCCATTTTCACGATGGAATGTTCGCAGAGGGCGAATGGCCCCCTGATCACCGAGCCTTCCATGATCTCGGCATCCCTGCCGATGTATACGGGCCCGGTGGTAGAATTGATAATGGCTCCCTGAATACTGGCACCTTCTTCGATAAAGATATCGTTGCCGATAATCTGATTGCCTTCGCCGGGTTTTTGCGACGCCCTTCCCTTTGTGATCAGGTCGTAATCGGCCCGGATGGCTTCGCCGTTCAGGCTGAAAATCTCCCAGCTATTGTTAACTTTCAGATAAGCGGAAGCAGTTTCGATTTCTTCCATCCCCCCCGGGTCCCCTTCCATTCCTTCCAGTTCGGCTGCCGTGATGCGCATGGCGATGATCACTTCGCCCTTTACCAGGGCCTGGTCGACTTTCAGTTCATTGATCTCTTCCACCATTTTTTGGTTTGGCAGGATGGAACCGTTGATCAGGATGTTGTCATCCGCCTTTACAATGGGGAATTTATAGCTGAGGTATTCCTCGGTGAGGGAAGATGTTTTCTGTCCGAGAAAATACTCCCATTTTTCCCTGATGGTTGTAATACCGATACGAATATCGGCCACCGGCCTGGTAAAGGTCAGCGGCAATAGTGAATTTCTTTTAAAATGATCGAAAATGATGTAATTCATCGCTTATACTGTTGCTGAAGCAAAGGTAGGAAATAATATTGATCTGCAAGCCCAAAAGCGGCATCATTCATAAGAAATCAAACGGCTGCCTGCAAAAAAAAACTGCCGGCCCAAAAGGTGCCGGCAGCCCGACGGTATTACCCGTATACGGTTATTCCTGCTTATCGTCTTTCTTTTCAAGGTGTTTTTTATACCTGTTGCGGAATTTGTCGACACGGCCGGCCGTATCAACCAATTGCATTTTACCGGTGTAGAAAGGATGTGATGTATTGGAGATCTCGAGTTTTACGAGCGGATACTCTTTCCCGTCTTCCCATTCGATGGTTTCCTTGGTCTTTACGGTGGATTTTGACAGAAAAGCATAACCGTTCGACATATCCTTAAACACGACGAACTTATAATCATTGGGGTGAATGTCTTTCTTCATAGGACTTCAGATTTATTTCGGGCTGCAAAAGTACAAGCATTTTGCGGAATATCAAATTTTTTTGATCCTTTTTTATGCATTCAACCGTGAAACGGGAATATGCGCCATCATGACCTTCAGAGTTCCGACAAAAAAGCCATGGTATCCACGCCATCGGCATAATCCCACAGGCGGGGATACTGGCCCCGTCCGGGAGGGATGCTGCCGGGGATATCCATGTCTGCTGCAATCACGCATTGTATTTGTTCCCCGGCATTCTGGATATACGCATTTAGCTGTTCAGGGTTTTGATAGGTCTCGTAATACAATACCGAAACGGGCGATGCCAGCCGGGGGTCTTCCTTCAGCAGCAGGAAGCCGTTATCGAAATGCGGATCGCCGTTGACCAGGTAAACCGACTTGTTATAATCGTAATTGTTCCTGTATTTATGATGGTCTGCAACATGTGAAAAGCTTTCCATGGCGATGAAAAAATCCCTGAAGTCGTAGCCTTCCGGCACGAGCACCTTTGAAACATTGCGGCAGCCAAGGCCATAGAAGAGAAAGATATCATCGCCAAGTTTTTGGAGCGTATCACTTGATTCGTTCCCCGAGAGAACGGCCAGCGCATTGCGGTTTTTTCTGATGATGTGCGGATATCCGGCAAAGTACTCCCTGAAGTAGCGGGCGCTGTTGTTACTCCCGGTGGCGATGACGGCATCGAAGTTCCGGATTGGTCCGGAAGAGAATTCCATCCTGTTTTCGTAGCCGGGCCCGATCTCCGACAGCAGGCTGCCGATGGCCGGGATCAGGTAGGCATCGTTGGATGAAGGTTTGGCCAGAAGCCTGTGGCCCGAGATGAGTACCGAGAGAAAATCATGAAACCCGACTGCCGGGACGTTGCCCGCCATTATGACGGCCACCTTTTTTTGGCCCTCTTCATTAACAGCGGGATACATTTGCAGCCAGTGCCGAAGCGCCGGACGCTCCATCACGGAGCCCAGCGCATATAGCATTCCGTATACCGAAGCGGGGGTAAACCAGGAATTGGAGGAGAGGGACTTTTCTATCGCACCCGCGAAAGCCGCGGCATCATACCCCTGCCGGGCCATCTCATTGCAGTTGCCTTCATTCCCCGCAGCGGCGAGCAGGTGGCCGAGACGGGCGAAAACATCAATCTTATGACGCAAATCCATGCTGTTTTTGCTTTTTCCTGAAGCAACAAAAATATACAATAAAATTATTCAGTGCCCAAAGCGGCATTAAGGCTAAATTTATATCTTTGTGGTTCCCGGAAAGAGGGAATCAAAGATCACAATAAACGATTAAACTTATAAACTATGAAGAAGCACAATTTTTATGCAGGACCCTCCATCCTTCCCCAGTACACCATCGAAAACACTGCCAGGGCACTGATCGATTTTGAAGGCATGGGCTTGTCGTTAATGGAAATATCACACAGAAGCAAGCAGTTTGTGGCTGTGGTTGACGAAGCGGAAGCGCTTTTCAGGGAGTTGCTCAGCATACCCGAAGGATATTCGGTCATTTTTCTCGGAGGCGGCGCCAGCCTGCAGTTTGCCATGGTACCTTTCAACATCATGAAGCACAAGGCCGCCTACCTCAATACGGGGGTGTGGGCAAAAAAAGCCATCAAGGAGGCCCAGGGTTTTGGTGAAGTGGTTGTGGTCGGCAGTTCCGAAGATCAGAACTTTACCTATATCCCCAAGGGTTACAACATTCCGGAAGATGCGGATTATTTCCACATCACCACCAACAACACCATTTACGGAACAGAGATCAAACATGACATTGACTCACCCGTTCCGTTGGTTGCCGACATGTCGTCAGACATCTTCAGCCGCCCCCTCGACGTTTCAAAATACGCGATCATTTACGGTGGCGCCCAAAAGAACCTTGCCCCTGCAGGGGTTACCTTTGTGATCATTAAAAATGACATTCTCGGAAAGGTCGACCGCCACATCCCCACCATGCTCAACTACCAGACGCATATCGACAAGGCATCCATGTTCAACACACCGCCCTGCGTACCCGTATATGCTGCCCTGCAAACCCTTAAATGGCTGAAGCAGATGGGAGGCGTAACCGAAATGCAGAAGCGCAACGAACACAAAGCTGGCCTGCTGTATGATGAAATAGACCGCAATGCATTGTTCATGCCAACCGTTCCGGCTATTGAAGACCGCTCGCTCATGAACATCTGTTTCGTGATGAACGAAGGTTATGAAAACCTCGAACAGGAATTCCTTGATTTTGCCACGGGCAAAGGCATGATCGGCATCAAGGGGCACCGCTCGGTTGGCGGATTCAGGGCTTCGACCTACAACGCCCTGCCGCTGGAAAGCGTACAGGCACTCATCAGTGTGATGCAGGAATTTGAAAATCTTCATAAATAATTCTATATTAGCAGTTTTAATTCCAGACGGGACGTTTCATGGTCCCGTTTTTATTCTGAAAACAAAAAACTACGGATATGACAAAAGTTTTGGTTGCCACAGTTAAGCCCTTCGCGCCCGCCGCCGTGAACGGGATCAGGGAAGTTATTGAAGGGGCGGGTTATGAAATGGTATTACTTGAAAAGTATGAAAACCAGCAGGCGCTGGCCGATGCCGTTTCCGATGCGGATGCCATGATCGTGAGGAGCGACCTGGCCGATGCCGCCGTGATCGGCGCCGCAGCGAATCTTAAGATCATTGTGCGGGCCGGAGCGGGTTACGACAATGTTGACCTGCAGGCCGCAACGGCCAGGGGTATGGTGGTAATGAACACACCCGGACAAAATTCCAATGCCGTGGCCGAACTGGCCCTCGGCATGATGGTGTATATGGCCAGGAATCAGTTCAATGGCACTTCAGGCAGGGAACTGAAAGGCAAAAAACTGGGGATCCATGCGTACGGAAATGTGGGAAGGCTCGTGGCCATGATCGCAAAAGGCTTCGGGATGGAATGCTTCGCCTTCGACCCCTTTATCAGCAAGGAAGATATTGAAAAGGACGGTGTACGGGCCCTGAACTCAGTTGAGGAACTTTACAGCCAGTGCCAGTATATTTCCCTGCACATCCCGGCCAATGAACAGACCCGGGGATCCATCAATTACGAATTGCTTTCGTCCATGCCCAAAGGCGCCACGCTGATAAACACAGCCCGCAAAGAGGTGGTATGTGAAAAGTCGCTTCTCAGGATCTATGCCGACCGGAGCGATTTTACCTATATCTCCGATATCGCACCCGATTGCCAGGCCGAAATCGCTGCCAATTATCCCGGCAGATTCTTATTTACCCCCAAAAAGATGGGCGCACAAACGGCAGAAGCCAACATCAATGCCGGCATCGCCGCCGCAAAGCAAATTGTTTCATTCCTGGAAAACGGCGACACCACCTTTCAGGTAAATAAATAAACCGCCCTACAGGATGCCGTCAAACCCGTTATTAACCCGATATTAAACGGAATTATGGAGAACGACAACGAAAGGAGCAACACCTTTTTCAGATTTGAGGACCTGCGGATCTATCACAAAGCCATCAAGTACGCCAAATGGGTCAATGAATCGACTAAGAAACATGTCAACAATCACCAGAACGTGCTGGTTGAGAAATTCAACCATGCTGCCAACAGCATTGCCCTGAACATTGCCGAAGGTTCGGCACGCAACAAAAGCCAGTTCATCTATTACCTGAAAATGGCCAAAAGCGCTGTCAGGGAAAGCCTCGTTTATACCAGCATCATGCACCAGCTCGAATATTTCGACGACCGCGAAGAGGAAGAATCGAGAAACCAGCTGATGGAAATGACCAAGATGACCGGGGCGCTCATCTCCTCGCTCCAGCGCAGCAGCCGGATGGAAGAGCAGGACGACAGTTACCCTGGCGACGAAATGCCTGCAGATTAAGGAAAGATGTTTGCAGGAAAATCCCTGATCAATAATATGAATTAACCAAAAGGCCCTTTCTTAAGGCCCGACAAACCAATTAAAAGCATGGCAATACTCAAAGCATTCAAAGGACTGAGGCCACCCGCTGATATAGCGAAGGAACTTGCTTCCCGGCCTTATGATGTATTAAATTCGGATGAAGCCCGGGCGGAGGCAGCAGGCAACCCATATTCCCTGCTGCATATCATCAAACCCGAAATAGATATGCCTCCCGAAGTGGATGTACACGATCAGTCGGTATACGACAAAGCCGTTGAAAACTTTACCAACTTCAGGGAAAGAGGCTGGCTCGTGCCGGATGATGATGAATACCTGTATATCTATGCCCAAACGATGAAAGGAAAAACCCAGTACGGGATTGTGGGATGTGCAGCCGTTGAGGACTACATGAACGGTATCATCAAAAAGCACGAACTTACGCGTCCCGACAAGGAAGAGGACCGGATGAAACATGTACGCATCAACAATGCCAACGTTGAACCCGTCTTTTTTTCCTACCCCGCCGTGGAAGCCCTGGACAGTATCATCGAACAATACGTCCGTGAAAACGAAGCGGAATATGACTTCATAGCCGTTGACGGTATCGGGCATCATTTCTGGGTGATCAGAGAAAAGGACGTGATCAGCAGGATCATTGAACTTTTCGGCAAAATACCTTTTACCTATGTTGCCGACGGCCACCACCGCACGGCTGCCGCCGCACTTGTGGGCAATGAGAAGAAGAACAACAACCCCGCACACACAGGAAATGAAGAGTACAATTTTTTCCTTGCCGTACATTTTCCCGACAACCAGCTGACCATCATCGACTACAACCGTGTAGTGAAAGACCTGAATGGGCTTGGAAAGGAAGAGTTCCTGGCTTTAATCTCGGAAGCATTCATTATAGAGGAAAAGAGGGAAACCATTTTTAAGCCTGCGCAGCTGCACGAATTCGGCATGTATCTCGACGGCGAATGGTATGCACTCAAGGCCAGGCCCGGCACATACGACGACAATGACCCGATCGGCGTACTCGATGTTACCATACTGTCGAATCACATCCTCGACAAAATACTGGGCATCAAAGATCTTCGCCGCGACAAGCGGATTGATTTTGTGGGCGGCATCAGAGGACTGGAAGAATTACAAAAGCGGGTCGACAGCGGGGAGATGAAAGTAGCATTTGCCCTGTACCCCGTTTCCATGAAACAACTGATCGACATAGCCGATACCGGCAACATCATGCCTCCGAAAACAACCTGGTTCGAGCCCAAATTGCGGAGCGGACTGGTGGTACACCTGCTTGATTAGAAGGAAATATGGCCTTGGGTAATAAGCCGGCGGCATGATCAGACATTCAACCTGATCAGCCTGGTATCGGTATCGTGCAAGGCTTTTTTCTCACCCGAATAGATCTCAGCGGTTACTTCATGGATCTGGCCCGTGATGGGCGTTCCGGGCACAAAGACATCCAGGGGCGACTGTGAAACATGGTCTATCTTTAATTCAAGTATGGATGGATGTTTGCTGATGTATATCTTCAGCATGGCACTTTTGCCTTCATTGTCGAGATCGGACACCCTGACCATGAGATTGCTGCGAACCAGCCTGTCATATAGACTTACCTTAAACTTCATACGGTCAAATTATTAAACCGCCTGCTTTTATAAACAAATCAAGCTCGAAGCATTACCATGGAAAAAGTTGAAACAAATCCCAAAGGCATAAACATAAAATGGCCAGCAATCTAATCGTTGCAATGATATAAAAATAATTATACCTTAGCAAGAACAAAAAACTCGTAAAAACTCATATCATGAACACATCCGACCTGGTTCTGAAGACCCTCCGTGAGGCCGGAAAGCCTTTAAAGAGCAAAGAAATTGCCGACCTTTCCAGGGTGGAAAAAGCCGAAATTGACAAAGCCATCAAGCAACTGAAGAAAGAAGAGCGGCTCATTTCCCCGAAAGCATGTTATTACGAGCCAAAATAATTCCCCGACACCGGCCATGAGCATACGCGAAAACTTATTACGCCTGAAGCAGTCGATGCCCCCGCATGTAAAACTGGTTGCCGTTTCCAAAACACAAGCTGTTGATGTGATAAGGGAGGCATATGATGCCGGGCAAAGGCTGTTCGGCGAGAATAAGGCACAGGAACTGATTGCCAAGCAACCCGGCCTGCCTGACGACATTCAATGGCATTTCATCGGGCACCTTCAGAGCAATAAGGTCAAATACCTGGTCCCGTTCGTGCGCATGATCGAGTCGGTCGACAGCCTCAGGCTTCTCAAAGAGATCAACAAGCAGGCTGGCAAGGCGGGCCGCAGGATCGACTGCCTGCTGCAGTTCCACATTGCCAGTGAAGAAACCAAATTTGGCCTCGACCCGGAAGAAGCCCGTTCCCTGTTATCATCAGAAAGTTACCAGGCAATGAAACATGTAAGGATCTGCGGGCTGATGGGCATGGCAACCTTTACTGACGATGAAAACATCCTTACCGTTGAATTCCGGACATTGCGCGGATATTTCGAAAGCATCAAAAACGATTTTTTCGCCCATGATGATGCATTCAGGGAAATATCAATGGGAATGAGCGGCGATTACGAAGTGGCTATCAGGGAAGGAAGCACCATTGTGCGGATAGGCACGGCCATTTTCGGAGAAAGGAATTAAGGGCTGCCCGGCAGTTTGCCATGAAAGCAGCTGACACGGGTTTTATGATTCTTTGATCCTGGCGGCCCCGTCTGCGATACCCGGTATATAGAAAGCCGGATCGATGCCTGTCATTTCCCGGTAAGCAGCCCCCACCCTTTCCACATAGCCGTTGATACAGTCATTTTCGATCAAAGCAATGGCACAGCCGCCAAACCCGGCCCCGGTCATTCGTGCACCCACGACCCCCTGCTGCTGCCGGCTAATATCGACCATGGCATCCAGTTCAGGACCGCTTACCTCATAATCATGCCTGAGGCTCTCATGCGACTGGTCCATCAGCCTTCCGAATTTCTCAATCTCCTTGTTCATGAGCGCCTTAACAGCTTCAAGCACCCGGCGGTTTTCGCTTACCACATGCCTGACCCGTTTGCGTACCACAGGATCGGGGATGACATGACTGATCTGTTCGAATGTTTCGATGCTCAGTTCGGCCAGGGAGGAAATATGCCGGGTGGTGGCGATGGCCGCCAGGCCCTGCCTGCATTCCGAAACGCGTTCATTGTATTTTGATTCACTGAGCTTGCGGATCTTCCCGGTATCGGCAATCACGATGGAGCAGCGACCGGCCGGAAAAGGCACATGAACATACTGTTCAGTGCCGCAATTCAGGAAAAGGGCTGCATTCTTTCTTCCTTTGCCAACAATGAACTGGTCCATGATGCCACATTGCACACCCACAAATTCGCGCTCTGCCCTCACGGCCATATGGATCAGTCCGGGCATATCGATGCCGCAGTCGTAAAGATGATTGATGGCCACCGCAGTGACAAGCTCGATGGAAGCCGATGATGAAAGCCCCGCCCCTGCCGGTATATTTCCGGCAAAATACATTTCGAGGCCGCCAATGGCCACCAATTTTTTATTAAATTCAACGATCACTCCAAGCGGATAATTGACCCAGTGATGATCATGCCTGATATGAAGCTTATCCAGGGGAATGTTTGCTTTATATTCAAAATTGGCACTTGCCAGGCTCAGTTCAGCGGCATCGGTCTTCCTCACCAGCAGACAGGTTCCCAAACCAATGGCCACAGGCAAAACGTAACCATTGTTATAATCGGTATGCTCACCAATGAGGTTGACGCGGCCGGGAGCGAAAAAAGCAAGGATGTCGTGCCCGCTTTCTCCGTAACGTTCTATGAATTCTTCTTTGAGTTTGCCGGTGTTCATCAGACAAAGATAGCGATCATTCCCGACTACACGAAAGCTGCAGCCGGAAACCGGAAATCAGCGGCCGGCAATCAAAAAGATACATCTCTGCAATCCCGTTTGTAATTCAATAAAATTTCATACCTTTGCAGCTGATTTTTTTCCTTAAGCTATCAGGACCCGTAGCTTAACTGGATAGAGCACCTGACTACGGATCAGGAGGTTGTGGGTTCGACTCCCGCCGGGTTCACGCGTAAAAAAAGCTGCCGCTGGCAGCTTTTTTTATGCATATAAAATTCTGTATTCTGTATGTGAAATTTAAAATGTAAGGGTTGATTTTTGATCACAACCCTCTCAGCCATTCAGGCCTCAGTCCTGCACCGGAAGGATCATTGAGGACTGCATTGATCTCATTGATCATCCTTTGCCTGTCGCGGCCCAATGTACCCTTCAGCACCAGGTAATTGGAAGCGTGATCGCTGCGAAAAATGGTCTGTTCCAATTCGGTATGCCCAATAAAGGTCTTCAGCTCAGCCAGCAGGCCGGAAATGCTGCAGGGTTCAAAATCGCCCCTGAACCTGCGCATAAAATGTTCCAATCCATTGGGGTAACTCAGTACCAGTGTCGACAGGTATTCGGGTTGTACCGCATTCACAAGCCCTGCCGAGTTCACGGCATGCTGTTCGCTGTAACGCTGTCCTCCAAGGCCGGTGAGGATCATCACCGAGCTGCGGATCCCCGCCTTTTTCGACCTTTGCAGCCCTTTAACGGTAGTTGTAAAGGTTTCACCCTTGTTCACCATACGAAGCACCTCATCATCTCCTGATTCTATCCCCACATAGATCAACGAAAGCCCGGCCTCCCTGATCGCCGCCAGCTCAGGGAACGGTTTAGCCAGCAGGTCACGGGGCAAAGCATATGCCGATACGCGGGTAAGCCGGGGGAAAGCGGCCCGCAACTCCGCCAGCAGATCAAGCAGGTAAGGGGTTGGCAGCACCATGGCGTTGCCATCGCCCAGGAAAACTTTCCTTACATCGTTCTTAAACGGATCCAGCGTCCGAAGCTCTGCCTTTACCTCGGCAATATCCCTGATGCTGAATTTTTTACTTGTATACATTTCGCAAAAGGCACAACGATTCCAGCTGCAGCCGATCGTTGGCTGCAAAATGAGCGAATAGGCCTCGCTGGGCGGGCGGAAAAGCGGTTCGTGGTATGATAATGGAAAGTTATTCAATATACAATATTCAAAATTAAACCTCCTCAAAAGGATGCTCCATCCCAAAATCCGGCAGGTAATGCCCGCTGCTTTCGATTCCCTGTATAAAACCGCGGGTAATGCCCAGTTCATGCATGCGCCTGACCACCTTCCCGTATTCTGCCGGGCTAACCGGTTGCTGCAAAGCCGCATACTCTCCGGCACGGTGGCAGGGATAGTATTGCGACATCAGGGCAATATGTACGCGGGGCGAGAGCGCTTCCGCAATCGTTTCTACAACACTGATGCTGTTGGCAGTATGCCCCGGCAGAACCAGGTGTCTGATCAGCATTCCCCGCATGGCATAGCCTTCGGCATCCACAATAAGGTTACTGCCCATCTGCCTGAACATTTCCCTGTGCGCCGCCAGGGCAACAGCCGGATAATCGGCGGCATCGGAATACCTCTGCGCAAGTTCCGCATCCATGTACTTAAAATCGGGCAGGTAAACATCCACCATTCCTTCGAGCCTTTTCAATTGTTCAACATCATCGTAGCCGTTTGAATTATACACGATGACGGGATGATAACCCGACGCCCCGAGTGCATTCACGATGACCTTCACCTGCGGGATGAAGTGCCCCGGCGACACAAAACCCAATATGTTGATACCGGTATCCAGAATGTGCATGATCTGTAAAAGGGCTTCGTCAAGGCTCATCTCATCGCGCCGGTGATCAAGGCTGTTGTCGCTGATCTGCCAGTTCTGGCAGTAGACACACTGTAAATTGCAGTTGGTAAAAAAGATATTGCAGATGCCCCTGCTGCCGCTGATCACCGGTTCCTCTCCCCTGTGGATACATATGGACGAAATGCTGAATCCCGCACCGGCCCTGCAATACCCCCTTTTTGCAGAAAACCTGTCGGCATTGCACTTACGCGGACAGATATTGCAAGCTCTGAGTTCTTCCAGCGGCAAAAGAATATCCCTGTTTAACGTCATGGTTTTCATATTTCCGTTTTCCGGGGGACCGGATGTCCGGTCAGGCCATTCCTTTGTGAAACGTGCCTGTCCCTTACATACATGTTCCCGGCAAAGCTTTACAGGCGTTTACCGCAAAAGTCGGCAAATCCTGTCAAACAGCAAGCAACATTCAAAGATACGCTCCATTCTTCATTTGCAGTAACTGATCATTTTTTTTTATCTTCACAAAAAAATTATCATTATAAACCTGGTCTGTCAGTCAATACAAACACCATCATATTATGATGCAGCGCATGGAGTTGGCTTCATCACCCTCAACAGGATTATCATATGATAAATAAGGCATTTACCCTGATCATCGTATCACTCATTGCTTTGAGCGCTTTTCCCCAATCCGAGCTCATGCAGGAAACGGTCAGGCTGACCCGCGAAAGCCTGATCAGGGAAGGCCTGGTCATTCTGGAAGAGTATTCGATGGAACTGAATGCCGGCGAGACCATCATGCTGCCTGAGCGGATATTTACGGAGAGGACCGAATACATCGCGCTCCTGTTCACGGAAAACTGCGAAAGCTGTCTTCCGGAGATCTTTCTCGACATCAAAGGTAAAAACCTTGACCTGGGGCAGCAAATAAAGAGGGCCGAAGAAATTGCCATCGTTTACGCCCTGATCTACCTCGACCGGAAAAGAAGCGGGAAAGTGATCGGAAAGATCGAAAGCAGCCTGACCCACCATGCCTGTATCATGCTGATCAGTCAGTAAATGCCCGCCCTTCCCGGTGCTTCCCGTGATACATCCCTGCGCGTTTTCCGGCAGTTATGACCGGTGGTGCCTTACAATCCTATCCGGCGGTTAATCCGGTGCAACGCCGCCCCCCTTTCCCCGCCTGCAGGCCTCCCGCCTGCTTTCATGCCACATGAACTTATTCATTATCTTTGCCGCACACACAGCTATCCATGAAGACCATCATCAGTTTGCTTACCCGTTTTGTTCCGCGCAGGTACCTGCAATCGGTCAGTCATTTCATCCTGCGGTTGGTGGCTGTTTTTTACCGGGGCGATCAGAATGAGTGCCCTGTTTGCGGAAGGCATTTCAGGAAGTTTTTGCCTTATGGCAGGATCATCAGGCGTGAGAACGCCCTCTGTCCCTCCTGTCTCTCCCTGGAGCGGCACCGGCTGATATGGTTATACCTGAAAAATGAGACCGATTTCTTCAGCGCGAAGCTGAAGGTGCTGCATGTGGCCCCCGAATACTGCTTTATAAAGCGTTTCAGGGCACTGGAAAACCTGGAATACATCACGGCCGACCTGGAATCGCCCCTGGCCGATGTTAAGATGGACATCATGGAGATTCCTTTTGATGATGACACTTTTGACATGATCATCTGTAATCACACCCTTGAGCATGTTGATGACGACCGCAGGGCCATGCGCGAACTGTACCGTGTATTGAAGCCCGGCGGCCGGGGCATCCTCAACTCCCCCATCAACGGTAAACGGACGGTAACTTACGAAGACCCCGCCATCACCGCCCCGGCGGAAAGGGAAAAACATTTCGGACAGCGCGACCATTTACGCGAATACGGTCTGGATTACGCCGACCGGCTTGCCGAAGCCGGTTTTATCGTGCAGCCACAGGATGTCATTGCCGGTCTGAGCGAAGAGGAGGCCGCACGCTACGCCCTGATCCATTATGGCGGGAAAGGTCCCGAAGACCTGGTTTACCTCGTCAGGAAGCTGCGATAAGCCGATGCAGCTCCCTGCAGTCCCTATTGTTTTATTCATCCATGATACAGCGCACGCTCATTCCCATGGCCCGGTACCCATCGTTCACGGTGCTTGACGTCGAATAATAGAAAAGACGCTTTACGCCGATGACTCCGGGGGTACTGCTGTGTACCATTCCATAACTTCCCGGGTTGACAAAGGTTCCGTCGGAGTTGTGCCTGTATCCGGCAACAGGCAGTTTCAGCGGTGAATTGAAGGCTCCGGCGGCGTTCCCGCCTGGAAAGGATGCATCCAGGGCGACCAGTTCATCGCGTGTCGGGATCCTGAAACCCGCCGGACAGGGATTGTTTATGCCTGCAACTCCCTGCCAGAGGTTGTCATTGGGTGGGTTCCGCCAATCCTGCGGATGAGAACCGTTAAGAATGAACAGGTCATGCCCGGGATCATCTGTAACGGAAAGGCTTGTAGTGGTTCCATTAACGGCTGTTCCCGATGTGCCGCCTGTCCAGTTTATACACTCGTGGCCGTCTGATAAGCGTCCCCACTGGAAAAGCGCTCCGTAAGCCAGGTAGTCGTCGCTGCTTTGGGCTACCCCCGACGCACCCAGGTTGCGGTCGTGCCACACATATCCCGCCGCATGAACCGTATCGTATACCTGTTCTTCGCCACACATATCTGTTTCCCCGCCGGGGTTGTTTATATTACATAGATTTACCCAGCCTGTTCCGTCATAAAATTCAATGCATTGAATGGTGGTATTATAGATCATGAGGCCGGTGGCCGGTGCACTGATGGCATTCCGCTGGGCGCTCGTCATCCTTGGCGGCAGAAATCCCATGGTAGTGGAGGATACTTCGAGCATGGCGCTGCCGTCGGCCGGACTTCCATCATTATTCAAGACCATCTGGGCGCTGAGCGATGCCGTGATCATGATAAAGATACAAAAGGTCATTATTATTGCTTTCATATTCATTGTTATTTAGTTTGGATGTGCGATTTTCTATATGATAATATATTTGCCATTGAATTTTCCTGGGCGCTTCCGTACATTTTGCCTCTCAATATCAGTTTGTGAAGCATCAGCATTTCCAAAAACTCCTTCGTCCGGTTGAAGCATTTGCGCTGTATGATGATCACCACCCCGCCTCCCCATGGTCTTTCCTGGTTTCCGTATCATATTCACTGGTCCTTGCTGATACTCATGTTTGAATATAGCCAGGCGCTTCGCGGTATAATGAGCCTTACTGCCACCGCCGGACGTATGAAAAATGTCGCAGTATACAAACAAATCAAAAGTGTCAATAATCCTTAATGCAACGTACAGAGACCCCGTGCGCCCGGTAATTGCCGTTCACGTGGGCACCGCTAACGTTGAAGTTCAGGAACCTTGAGTAGGAACCGGAAACCGTACTTGACCAATAGTAGCCGATGGAGCCAACGAAGTCGAGCGAACCATCGCTGGCGTCGCGGCGGCCCGCCATGGGCAACTTCAGTGGGGAGGCGAAAGCACCGGCTGCATCTTGGCTGATCCAGTTATTCCGTTCGCAATCAATTTCTGTCTCTGTTGGCAATCGGTAACCTGCCGGGCAGGGATTATTGGTGCCGCTAACACCCTGCCAGAGTGTGCCGACCTGGGGATCAAGCCAGTCCCAAGGGCTGATGTCTTCGGTAATAAACAATCCATCCCAGGAGTTGCCGTCGTTGGGAACAGCTGAGGTGGCGTTGGTAGATGTGATGCCTGATGAACGATCTTCGTGGCCCTCAGAAGCACGCCCCCATTGGTATAAATCACCGTAAGATAAGGGATCAGTACTTGATGTGGCTACCTGTGAAGCACCCAGGTTGCGGTCCATCCAATATACAACCGGACCAGGACATGAACCCTGCACAGAAACAGGCGGTGTGTACGAAGCTCCTGTGCATACATCATACCATGCCGAACCATTCCAAAACTCCAGGCATGTACTGTCGGTATTGTAGATCGTAAGGCCAGTGGCAGGGGATGCAATAGCCTCACGTTGAATGGTGTTCATCCTTGGCGGCAAAAAGCCCTTATCGGTGCTTTTTACTTCGAGCATGGCTGAGCCGTCGGGTTGGCTGCCATCGCCGCTAACGGCCACCTGGGCATGCGTAACCGATGCCAGTGAAACGGAGAAGATCAATACTGTGAGAATTGTTGACTTCATAAAGTGTTTGTTTAAGTGTTTTTATTCTTCAATTCTTTTCTTTCCAAAGGATATATATTTCATTGACCAGCGGCAAGCATGCCTGAGTGTACCCGGGGCAAGGCCTTTGCCGCCTCTTTTGGTTTAAGGGTTGCCATGCATATTATTGATCATTACTGATACTCATAATTTAAACTGTCCAAAGATATGGCCGGCCTTATGCAGTATGCAAATATTGACCCTGGACATAATCCGGACAGGCAAAAAATAAATATTTGGCCGGATACGGAAAGCACCCGCCGACAAGCTGAAAACGTAATCCGGGGAGCCCGTTTATGGATAAAACAATTGGCTAAGCATCTGCCGTATGGGCGGTATGGGATCCGGAATGCATGCACCTCAAAATGAGGTCCGGATGAGATGAAGTTTACGCCCGCTCATTTTGCCTTCAACAATCCGTACCGGAAATTGTTATAACTTTATTCGCATGGAAAGAGAAATACTCAGCACCAATCGCAAGGCCTTGCGCATCAATCTGAACCCGCTCATATACGGCTCTTTTGCAGAGATCGGCGGCGGGCAGGAGGTGGCACGCCACTTCTTCCAGGCCGGCGGAGCCTCGGGAACGGTAGCCAAGACGATTTCGGCCTACGACAAGGCATACAGTGATAAGCTTTATAATAAGAATAAAAGCGGCCGTTATGTGTCGGAGACCAGGCTCCGCAAGATGCTTGCCACGGAGTTCGATGAACTTAGCGGCCTGCTGAAGGGCATTCGGCGCCCCGACACGGTTTTTTTCGCTTTTGCCAACACCATTGAAACCCTGAACTTTACAAAAACCAACCAGGGACACGGTTGGCTCGGGGTGCGTTTCCAGCTGACCGCCGGCACCGTGCCCAACGAGGTGATCATACATGTAAACCTGAAGGAGAATGATGCCCTCCTGCAGCAACAGACGCTGGGGGTGCTGGGAGTTAACCTGCTCTTTGCCTGTTACGAACATCACCAACGCCCGAATGAGTTCCTGCGTTCGCTGCTCGACAACCTCTCGCGCGACCGCATAGAGATCAGCATGGTCAGGATGTCGGGGCCCGGCTTCAGCTATGTCGACAACAGGCTGCTGGCGGTGCAGATGGTAAAGAACGGCATGACCAGCGCGGTAATGTTCGACCGCAAGGGGAATGTGCAGCAGCCTTCCGACATGCTTTATAAGAAGAATGTGCTTGCCTTCAGGGGCAGTTTCAGGCCGATCACCTACGTCGGCTTCGACATGCTGAAGACAAGCTACAGCATCTTTAAGAAAGACAAGCACTACAGCCGCGACAACACCATTGCGCTTTGCGAGATGACGCTCAACAACCTGATGGACGAAGGGGAGCTGGACGAGCTCGACTTCCTCGACCGTGTCGACATGCTTAACGGCATGGGGCAGCATGTGATGGTATCGACATTCAGGGAGTATTACAAGCTGGTCGATTACCTTTCCCGTTTCAGGATCGGCCGCCTGCGCATCGTGATCGGCATCCCCACCTTCCTGAACGTGCTGAACGAACGTTATTACACCAACCTCAGGGGAGGCATCCTCGAGGCCCTTGGCAGGCTCTTCCCCGAAAACGTGAAGTTTTACGTCTACCCCACCATATCGGCCATCTCCCTCGACCAGCGCAGACCGGGCGGAAAGCTGCTCACATCCAGAAATATCGAACTGCCCGATAAACTCGGCCCCCTCTACGAATACCTGGTGGCCTGCCGCCGCATCATCGACATAAAGAATGTAAGAAAAGACCGTTTATATATCAGCTCACCCTATGTGCTCAGGATGATCAGGGAAGACATCCCCGGCTGGGAAGATATGGTGCCCAATTATATTGAAGAGCTGATCAGGAGCAGGAAACTGTTCGGCTACAGCGGCGACGGCAAGCCCCGCAATGACGGGGTTGCCGGCAAAGACTCCTGTAAATGACGGTGGCGAACCCTGAAGCTGACAAACCGCAATAAGCAGTATATGCCGCGTGGCGGATGATGGCATAAATTTTTATACTTTTATGGCATTCAAGCACGCAAGATCATGAAGTCCTCCCCTACGCCACTGGCCGAACGCCTTCGCCCCCGCAATCTCGACGATTACCTCGGGCAGGACCACCTCGTTGGCAGGGATGCCATCCTGCGAAAAGCCATCGCCTCGGGCAATATCCCCTCCATGATCCTCTGGGGCCCGCCGGGAGTCGGGAAGACCACCCTGGCGTATATCATCTCCCTGCAGCTCAACAGGCCTTTCTACACCCTGAGTGCCGTAAGTTCGGGAGTAAAAGACGTGAGGGAGGTGATACTGAAGGCCGGGCAACAGGGCGGACAAGCCATCCTGTTCATTGACGAAATACACCGTTTCAGCAAATCGCAGCAGGACTCGCTGCTGGGGGCTGTAGAAAAAGGCATCGTCACCCTCATCGGCGCCACCACCGAAAACCCCTCTTTTGAGGTCATTTCACCCCTGCTGTCGCGCTGCCAGGTATACATTTTAAAACCATTTGAAAAGAAGGAGTTGCTGGCATTACTGGATAAAGCCGTCAGATACTTCGGTGATGAACAAAACGTCGAAATCATTATCAGGGAAGACGAGGCATTGCTGCGCATCTCAGGCGGTGATGCCAGGAAGCTGCTCAACGCACTGGAGCTGATCGTATATTCCGCACCCGGGGGTGAAGCCGTTGAGGTCGACAACAAGACGGCCACGGAAGTGATACAGGAGAACATGGCCATCTACGACAAGGGGGGCGAGATGCATTACGACATCATCTCCGCCTTTATCAAGTCGCTGCGCGGCAGCGATCCCAATGCTGCGGTATACTGGCTTGCCCGCATGGTGGAAGGTGGTGAGGACCCTAAATTCATCGCCCGCCGCATGCTCATCCTTGCTTCCGAAGATATCGGAAACGCCAACCCCAATGCACTGCTGCTGGCCAACGCCTGCTTCGATGCCGTGAACAAGATCGGATGGCCCGAAAGCCGCATCATCCTGTCGCAAACAGCCATCTACCTTGCAGCATCGCCCAAGAGCAACAGTGCCTATATGGCCATCGGAAAAGCCGAAAAAACCGTAAAACAAACGGGCGCGCTGCCGGTGCCCCTGCATCTTCGTAACGCCCCCTCAACACTCATGAAAGAGATCGGTTACGGCGACGGCTACAGGTACGCGCACGACTACGACAATAATTTCGCCGAACAGGAGTTTTTACCCGGTAAGATCGCAGGAACGCAATTCTATTTGCCCGGCAACAATGCCAGGGAAAAAGAACTGCAAAAGAGGCTGCAGGGGTTGTGGAAACGCAAATACGGATATTGAGGCTGAGAAGAACGGAAAGCATGAGAACATTCAAAAACAATACACAGCAGCTTTTTCACACCCCGCTGCCCGAAAATTATCATGTTGTATGTGCATCAGCCGGAAGTTCCGGCAAGAGAAAATGAATAATAGAGAAATATAAATAACAAAAAAATATGCTTCCATCCATCCCCGGCATCAGCCATACCGCCAGCGGCAACTTCTTTTTGATTGCCGGCCCCTGCATCATCGAAAACGAACGCATGCCGTTTGAGATTGCCGAAGTCCTTGCAGGGATCAGCCAAAGGCTGAACATCCCCCTGATCTTCAAGGCATCCTACAGAAAGTCCAACCGCTCCAGGATCGATTCCTTCACCGGCATTGGCGACCTGGAGGGACTGGAGATACTGAAGGCCGTCGGCAGCAGCTTTGGCATCCCTGTGATCACCGATATCCACCAGCCGGAGGAGGCTGCGCTGGCAGCAGAACACGTCGATGTTTTACAGATTCCCGCCTTTTTATGCAGGCAAACCGACCTGCTTCTTGCCGCCGGTGCCACGGGCAAGGCCGTAAACATCAAGAAAGGTCAGTTTTTGTCGGCCGAAGCCATGGGCTTCGCCATTGAGAAGGTCAGGAGTTCGGGCCGGGGACAGGTGATGCTCACCGAGCGGGGCAGCATGTTTGGTTACAGCGACCTGGTGGTTGATATCCGCAACATCCCCTGGATGCAGGCGCACGGGGTTCCGGTGATTGCCGACATCACGCATTCGCTGCAGCAGCCCAACCAGGCGGGTGGCGTGAGCGGCGGCCTGCCGGGGCTTATCACCACCATGGGGCGTGCCGCCGTGGCAGCAGGTGCCGACGGCATTTTCATTGAAACGCATCCCAACCCCCCGGCAGCCCTTTCGGACGGTGCCAACATGCTGCCGCTCGATCAGCTGGAGGCGCTGCTCATGAGCCTGGTAAGGATCAGAAAAGCCTTGTGAACAAACCCTGTGTATGCCTATGGGTTGTCGAGGCGCAGAGAATTGAGCCCGCCCGTATTTCCGTCGAACTCCACATTGCCGGCATTAACAGGCAGCGAAGAAACCATGCCGAACTGGCTCAGCGGCAGGTGCAGGCTCGCCACGGAACTGCCCCTGAACGATACCGTTACCGTACCGGTTTCGGGTATCCGGTAACAAATACCATGGCCGGCTGCGGCAGGCAGCAGGCTGGCATTTTTGCCCGCATCCTTCAGCATGCCGGTACTTCCGTCGAGATCGACCCTGATCATGACAGGTTCGCCGCCGCTGCCGCCATCCATGATCCCTGACGACTGAGAGATACGGAACAGCGTAATATTTTTGCCTTCCTGGCCGGAAGCGGGCAGCCAGTTAAAGCGGTAATGGATGTGGCTGGTCACCACGGCCCCCGTAAAAAGCCTTAAATATTCCTCTTCCAGCTTTTGCAGGCCTTCATCCATATAGCGAAGGGCCTCTCCGCTGTAGTTCACTTCCTGGAAGCCGATGAGCAGGTTGTAACGGTCTTCGCGTATCCTGCCGATCATCACGGCCGTTTCCCTGGCTTTTTCCTCCAGCGGCTTTTGTTGCATGCTGGTACGGAAACTCAGGTCGCGTACGATCATGGTGTCGATGCTGATCCTGCGCACGATGGTGTCGATTTTCGGGTACATGTTATAGCCGGCATCCATTCTGAATATTTCACTGATCTCATCGGGTCCGGTCAGGTTACCGATCGCGTTTCCACCGGCCTTTTCTGCCGGGATCCCGGCCACGGAGGTGATCATGCCGGCACCGTTCAGGCGCAGGATGCTTTGCCAGTTTTGTCTGGAAGATTTTTCGTCGGGGGCGATAAAGTAATGGTGTTCGGGATCGGGCACCGGCACTGGGTTGAGGCTTACATCCGCAATATTGTAAACGATGTCATCCTCGCGGATAAAATTGCTGATGCCCATGTATTTTTCGGCATAATTGCGCAGGGGGCCTGCAAAGTGTTCTTTCCGTTCAACCACCACGTCGACGGTGATCATGGTTTGCGGAAGGGCGTAGACGATTCCGCCCTGGTTACCCATGGCAAAGGAACCGTCGATGCGGCTTACCCTGACCTGGGCCTGCAGGCCGAAAGAAATGAATAACAGCATCAATGCCAGGAAACGTATCATTGTTCTTATGTTCATCATGACGGGCTTAAAAATCCAAAGTTACTGATTATCCTTTTACGCTCAACCGGGCAAAGGGTTGCGCGCGGCTTAGTGAATTCCGCTTTAGCGGGATGCCTGCCCCGAAACCTCGGTGGTTTCAGTGTTTCAGTGTTTCAGTGTTTCAGTGTTTCAGTGTTTCAGTGTTTCAGTGCCTGCCCCGAGACCTCGGTGGTTTCAGTGCTTGCCCCGAGAACTCAGTGGTTTCAGTGCTTGCCCCGAGAACTCGGTGGTTAAACTGTTATGCTGATTCAGATACTTTACTCAAACCCACACCCACACACAGCCATGTAACCATGTAACACTTTTCCCGGTATCCGGTACCTCACCTAAACAAATCATCGAATCACCGAATCAACAGTGTTTTAGTGTTTCAGTGCTTGCCCCGAGAACTCGGTGGTTAAACTGTTATGCTGATTCAGATACTTTACTCAAACCCACACCCACACACAGCCATGTAACCATGTAACACTTTTCCCGGTATCCGGTACCTCACCTAAACAAATCATCGAATCACCGAATCAACAGTGTTTTAGTGTTTCAGTGCTTGCCCCGAGACCTCGGTGGTTTCAGTGTTTCAGTGTTTCAGTGTTTCAGTGTTTCAGTGCTAAATATTCGTGAGACTGCCTTTTCATTTCGCTTCGCTCATAAAAAGGCAGTCTCACGAATTTAACCATTTAACCATTTAACCATTTAACCATTTAACCATGTAACCCCCGATTCTCGGGGCAGGCATGTAACCATGTAACCATGTAAAGCGGGATGGTGGCACGGGGTTCGGGGAAATGGACAATCTTCCGCGCAGCGGAAGTGCCCGCCGGGTTATAGCACTCGCTGTTTGAGGAATTATTGACAATTTGCCAATTTGTCTGTTCAAATTATCCCGCGAAAGCGGGATTTATGAAAAAAAGGTCGAAATATTTAAACTCAAATGAATTAGTGGTATCTTGCATTACCTAAAACCTTATTCCATGAAAACAAGAATTTTACTTTTAATTCTGGTGACAGGGATTTTTTCAAGCGCCAGGGGTCAAAACACCATTGAATTGACCTTTATCGCTTTCGACAGCATCGCTTATGTGCAGCTTGACAGCATCAAGATCATGAACCGCACCCAGGGGGGTGAAACGGTACTTTATTGGCCCGATACGGCGTTATCCATTTACTATGTTGGAATGCCTGATATCTCCAAAGGAGACAATTCATTCCAGGTTTTTCAGAATTACCCCAACCCGGTGGCAGACCAGACAACCGTTTCGCTGTATGTTCCTGAGAAGGATAAGGTCAGCATCACCGTGACAGATAACCTGGGACGAATGATTGTTCAAACTGAAAAGGTTTTGGATAAAGGAAAACATTCTTTCAGGTTCAGTCCCGGTGGCGGGAACCTGTATTTCTTCACTGCCCGCTGGCAGGGACAGGGCCATAGTATCAGGATCCTGCAGGCAGGATTCCATTCCGGCCGGACTGCTACGCTGGAATACACCGGCAGTGAGGATTATTTTCCACAGCTTAAGGCAATAGAAGATATCCAGGATTTCTCCTTCAGTCCCGGCGATGAACTGCTTTATATCGGCTATGCAGGGACCTATCAATCCGGCATGCTGGATTCCCCGGAGGAAAACACCACCTACATCTTCCGGTTCGACACCAACATCCCCTGCCCGGGAACGCCCATGGTGTATTATGAAGGACAGGTGTACAACACCATCAAGGTCTTCAGCCAGTGCTGGCTGAAGGAAAACCTGAATGTAGGAACAATGATCTCTGGAAGCCAAAATCAATCGGACAATGGAATAATAGAAAAATACTGCTACGAAAACGAACCCGACAGTTGCGCCAAGTACGGCGGCCTCTACCAGTGGAACGAAATGATGCAATACACCAGCCAGCAGGGGGTACAGGGTATTTGTCCGCCTGGCTGGCACCTGCCCACCGACGAGGAGTGGAAGGTGCTGGAAGGGGCGGTGGACAGCCAGTATGGGATTGGTGACAATATGTGGGATAATTGGGCTTATCGTGGTTATGATGCCGGGGCGAACCTGAAGACCAGCAGCGGCTGGAGTACAATTGGCAACGGCACCGACCTGTTCGACTTTGCAGGTCTGCCAGGTGGCTATCGCAACTCCTTCAGTGGTTTCTTTGTAATGGTTGGCATCGGTGGCAAGTGGTGGGCATCGTCGGAGGCCTCTGGCATGTATGCATGGAACCGTGGCCTCAGTAACACCATGAAAGTGGATCGGCAGTACAACCTCAGCATCACCAAGGCTGCCGGTCTCAGCGTTCGCTGTTTGAGGGATTATTGACAATTTGACTATCAACCGGCAACCAGTTGTTCTGATCCTTGTACCTGGTAACTGGCGACCATTTTCCGGCGTCAGGTATCTGAAATGGACGATGCCGAATGGACAATCTTCCGCGCAGCGGAAGCGGTTTATCCCGAACGAAGTGAAGGATAGCTGTTTGTGAGCGGGATTTCCATTGCTTATCCCAGCATTCCCGAGCTGATCAGGATGAGGAAGGTTGCGGCAAAGGCGATGATGGCGTATAGTTCGGGGAATACGGCCAGGATCATGGTTTTCCCGAATACGTTATAGCCGGAGCCAATGGCTGCGATACCATTGGCACAGATACCTCCCTGCCGGATGGCGGAAAACAGGGCCACCAGCCCCAATGCCAGGCCGGCGCCAAAAATGGCCGCCCCTTCGAGGATGGTCAACTGATCGGTGATCACACCGCTGGAGTTGATCATGAAGAAACCCGCAAAACCGTACAAACCCTGCGTGCCGGGCAGGGAGCTCAGCAGCATGTAATTCCCGAAGGCTTCGTCATTCTTCTTCAGTGCACCCAGTGCGGCATTTCCTCCCATCGACACGCCAAAGGCACTTCCGATACCGGCAAGGGCAATCATCAGACCCATCCCGACATAAGCTAAAATCAAAGCTAGTTCCATAAGATAATCTCCTGTTTGTTTAATGAATACTTTATTTCGTTTCTTTCATATTCCAGTTTCAGGATGAGCATTAGCCATCATCCTTTTTGTGTTTCCTTCTTTCTGAGCGGGTCATAACCCAATCCCCCGCCTGAAAAGCCCGCGTTCTTGTAAAACTCCACAAAGGTCAGACGCATGGGGTGAACAAAAGCTCCCAGCGAAGCCATGAAGATATTCAAGCCGTGGCCAATCAGCAGGATAATAATGAATATCAACTGGCTGACAACAGGCAGGCTGCCGCTTATCTGCACCGCCAGGTCGTTGAAAACATAGCCCAGGATGGCACTTGACACACCGAGGGCAAAAAGGCGGATATACGAGAGCAGGTCGCCAAGCACGCCGGTAACAATGGAGTATACGCTCCACAGCCCTCCGCCGAAGTTGACCAGCACATTCTTTCCGGGATTGTTCAGGAAAAGGATCATAAAACCGGAAACGGCCAGCAAGGCGTAAAATAAGATGTCCGGCATGCCGTTCTCATTGCCGGAACCGCTGCCGAGCAGATAATATGCCAGGCTTCCCAAAATGAGGATGATCCAGCCGATGGTGGACCATGCATACCTGATGCCGTTTTGTTTTTTAATGTTGACCACCTTGATGACCATGCCGTATATGATCTGTATGCCTCCGAGGATCAGGGCAAAATAGAACATCTTGACCGATTCGAGCATATAGCCCCTGAGGTGGCTCAGCCAGGTGAGCCCTCCCCTGTCGATGACCTCTATGAGGTTGATGCCGAAAAATGTCCCCGTCAGTGCGCCAAATACCACCGTGGAGCCTCCCAGCCATTGCATCAGTGTAAGGATGGGTCTGATGGAAGGGCTGACCTTTCTTTTGAACAGGGTAGCCAGGATGAGGAAGAGCAGTCCGTAACCGGCATCGCTGAGGCAAAAGCCAAAAAAGAGCATGAAGAAGGGCGCAAAGAAGGGCGTCAGGTCCAGTTCGCCGTATTCGGGCAGTGAATACAGTTTTCCGATGGGTTCGAAGAGCCGGCTGAAGGGACCGTTTTTCAGCAATACCGGCACTTTTTCACCGGGGCCGGGATCGGCGGTGAGAAAATAAACGCCCTGTCCGTCGAGGAATGAATCCAGTTCCTTCATGCGCTCCACCGGCACCCAGCCTTCGAGGATCATCAGGCGTTCATCGGCCTCCCTCGCCGTATTGCCAACGGCAAGGTCAAATGCCACCTTGTCGTCGATGCGCAGTTTTTCTGCTTCCAGAACAGGGATGAAAGCACGTGCATTTTCAGCAAAAAAATCTTCAATCTCCCTGATGCGCTCTTCCAGGGTCCGGATCTCCTCCATGACCTCGCCGGCATCCCTGACAGGCACCTTCACCTCTTCCGCTTCAATATCAATGGTTGAACCTTCCTGCTGAAAAATCACGAAATATACCTGTCCTTCGCCCCTGCTGATCTCTTCGAGATAATATTCGGATGACCAGTCCGGATCGAATTTCTTATCGGAAACAACAAAAAAGCGTACCTGAAGCCCCTGGTTGAAAAGTTTGGCAATGAGCGACTTCGAAAACTCACCCCAGGGTTTCAGGAAATGCACGGTTTTTTCAAGCCCCGTGATCTTTTGCCTGGCGCTTTCAATTTCAGTCTGAAGGTGCATGACCTCATCGAGTATCTCGCCGGCCCGGCGGGCGGTCTTTTCCGGGCTGTCCTTTACGGCCTTCGACTTCAGGAACCTGACGGCTTTCTTTATCTGTTCGGAGCGTTGTATCCGCTGCGATGTTTCTTCGTCGGGGGCCGCCTTCCGGTCGATCACATCCAGCACGCCCAGCTTCTGGAGTTCTTCCAGGAAGGGCTCAAAATCCGCATGATGGATCAGGAAGGAATATTTTTTCATGGGGATGATCATCAGGCTGCCTCCTCTTTTTGTTTTTCCATACGGCTTTTAACAATTTTCTGGGATGCCTTTGAAAGGTTTTCCTCATCTTCCATAAATCGTTTGATTTTCAGGATAGCCTCTTCATAGCCCGGTATCTGAACCTTTTCGTAGAGGTTCACCTTTTGCGTGGTCTTTTTCCTGGCATGTTCGAGCAGTTCGGTTTTGCGTTCATACACTTCCCTTTCGATGGCGATCCGGGCCAGTTCTTCCACAATCTTCATCCCGTCCATAAACCAGGAGGGATTGTTAAAAACACTGAATTCCCTGATGATGAATTCCACATTTTGCAGCACCGGCGTTTTCACACCGGCAATCTTTTTCACCATCAGGTTAACGTCTTTGATGCCAAGCAGTGTGGGGTCAAACTCATTCCACAGCCTGAGGGTGCCTTCATTTTCCTGTATCTTCTGTTCCAGTTGCCTGTTCAGCTTCCGGGCTTCATCCCTGGCCTTTTTCACTTCCACCCTGAGGGCCGACTCCTTGTTTTTGAGCGTAGGGAGTGCATTTTGCCTTACTTTCAACTGCTTGTTAAGCTGTTGCAGCGAGGTTTTATTATAATGGAATTTGATAGCCATAATTCAGATCGGCAATTAAAGTAATTGTTTAAGCATTCTTTCCTGGCCAGTATTTATCAACCATTTCCTGTTTGATCCCCACTTCGTCGGGTTTAAAATATTTATCGAACAGTCCCCATGTTTTATCCAGCATCTCATCGGCACCGAGGTTCACGTCGATGGCCAGGAGGTCGTTCGAATATTGTTTGGCAAAATCCAGCGCCCGCTCGTCGAAGTCGGTCAGGTCGAAGCCGTTTTCGAGTTTCGTTTTGGCGTTGGCTGCCTCGGCATATAGCTTGATGGATGCGTTCATTACCTGGGCATGGTCTTCGCGTGTATCCTTGCCGATCACGTTTTGCTTGAGGCGCGAGAGGCTCCTGAAGGGGTCGACCACCACCTTGGCAATATCGGTATCGCGGCGCAGGAACAACTGTCCTTCGGTGATATAGCCCGTATTGTCGGGGATGGCATGGGTGATATCGCCGCCCGAGAGTGTGGTCACTGCGATGATGGTAATGGATCCTCCATCGGGGAACTGCACGGCTTTTTCGTAGATTTTGGCAAGGTCGCTGTAGAGGGATCCCGGCATGCTGTCTTTGGAGGGGATCTGGTCCATCCTGTTGGAAACGATGCTGAGTGCATCGGCGTAGAGGGTCATGTCGGTGAGCAGCACCAGCACGGTTTCGTTCTTTTTGGTTGCGAAATATTCGGCCGCCGTCAGGGCCATGTCGGGTATCAGGAGGCGTTCCACGGGGGGGTCGTCGGTGGTATTCACAAAGCTGATAATGCGATCGAGGGCGCCGGCATTGTCGAAAACATTTTTGTAAAAAAGGTAGTCGTCGTTGGTCAGCCCCATCCCGCCCAGGATGATCTTATCGGCTTTTGCCCTGAGGGCCACGATGGCCATCACCTGGTTGTAGGGCTGGTCGGGATCGGCAAAGAAGGGGATCTTCTGCCCTGTCACCAATGAGTTGTTCATGTCGATGCCGGCGATGCCGGTAAAGATCATCTTACTGGGTTTTTTTCTTTGCACCGGGTTCACCGAGGGACCTCCAATTTCGATCTCCTCCCCTTCCACGCGGGGCCCTCCGTCGATGGGATCGCCGAAGGCATTGAAGAACCTTCCTGCCAGGTCATCGCTCACCTTCAGCGAGGGAGCCTTTCCGAGGAAGGTGACCTCGGCATTGGTGGGGATGCCTTCGGTGCCGCCAAAGACCTGCAGCGTTACATGGTCGCCGATGATCTTGACCACCTGTGCCAGGCGGCCGCCGATCAGGGCCAGTTCCTCGTTGCCCACATCGGTGGCATGCAGCGAACAGGTTGCCTTGGTGATCTGGGTGATTTTGGTGTAAACCTTTTGAAATGCCTGAGTTTCCATATTCAATACTTTTGAGGTGCCGCGGGTTTTTATGCCTCCCCGGCCACCTTCCTTTCATTTAATATTTCTTCGAGTTCCGCCTCGAATTTCTTAAACTGCTCCGACTCAAACTCCGAATAGTTCATCTGCTTGAGCACATTGATCATCCTCCTGAAGTATTCATTAACCTCCTCGAAGTTTTCGAAATCATAATCTTCTTTCACGATCCGCATGATGACATCCATCATATAGCGCTGACGCGCGATGGGTGTGGAGGCATCGATATCGTCGAAAGCATCCTGCTGCAGGATCACAAAGTCAAAGACTTCCGATTTCCAGTATCGCAGGTGGTAGTCGATGGGCACGCCGTCGTCGCCCAGGATATTGATCTGCTCATAGGCTTCCTTGCCCCGTATGAGAAGGTTTTTGGCATACAGGATCTGCCCGAGCCATTCTTCCGAAATGTTTTCCTTCAGGTATTCGATAAATTCGTCGTATTCGAGGTATTTCGAATAGCTTTCGATGGGGTCTACGGCCGGGTACCGTTTACTGTCGGCCCTTTGCTGAGATAGCGCGTAGAAGCAGCGTGCTGCCTTTTTGGTCGATTCGGTAACCGGTTCCTTGAGGTTTCCGCCGGCAGGCGAAACGGCCCCGATAAAGGTGATACTTCCCGTTGTGTCGCTGTTCAGGTAAACATATCCTGCGCGGGAATAAAAATTGGAGATGATGGCCGGCAGGTCCATGGGGTATGCATCCTGTCCCGGGAGTTCTTCCATCCTGTTCGACATCTCCCGGAGGGCCTGTGCCCAGCGCGAGGTGGAGTCGGCGAGCAGGAGTATCTTCAACCCCATCGAGCGGTAGTATTCGGCGATGGTCATGGCCGTGTAGACAGATGCTTCGCGGGCGGCCACAGGCATGTTCGAAGTGTTGGCGATGATGGTGGTACGCTCCATGAGTTTACGCCCCGTACGCGGGTCGTCCAGCTCCGGGAACTCAGTAAAGATGTCGACCACCTCGTTGGCGCGCTCTCCGCAGGCAGCCACGATGATCATGTCGGCCTCTGCGTGTTTCGACAGCGCATGCTGCAATACCGTTTTACCCGTTCCGAAGGGGCCCGGGGTGAAGCCCGTACCGCCTTCCACGATGGGGTTCAGGGAGTCGATGCAACGGATGCCTGTTTCCATCATTTTAAATGGGCGCGGCTTTTCGCGGTAGGCCCTGATGGCGATCTTCACCGGCCATTTCTGCATCATGGTCACCTGGTGTTCATTGCCTTCATGGTCGGCAATCACCGCGATGGTGTCAAGGATGGTGTATTCGCCTTCGGCAACCACCGACTTCACCGTATACTTTCCATCCAGTTTGAATGGCACCATGATCTTGTGGGCAATCCAGTTCTCGGTAACCTCACCCAGCCACGATCCCGCCATTACCTTGTCGCCGGGTGTTGCCAGGGGCCTGAACTTCCATTTCTTATCGTCTTCCAGGGCCGGTGTATATTCGCCCCGCTTCAGGAAAACATCCTTCATCTTATCCAGGTCGTTTTGCAGTCCGTCGAAATTCTTCGACAGTATGCCGGGGCCAAGGGCAACCTCGAGCATGTGTCCGGCAAACTCAACGCTGTCGCCCGTCCTCATGTTACGGGTACTCTCAAAAACCTGGACATAGGCGCTATTTCCGTTCACCTTGATCACTTCCGCCATCAGCCGGGTATCGCCCAACAGGATAAAGCAAATCTCATTTTGCGACACCGGGCCGTCGACCTCAACGATCACCAGGTTAGAAATAATTCCGTTAACTTTTCCTTTCGTCATTATGATATCGGTATTTTGTAATTAATCCTATCTGATCACTCCACTTCCCGCTTCTTCTGCTGAATGCCGGCAACACTGAATTCGCCGGGAAGCTCATAACCCTGATCGAGCTTTTCGAGCAATTCGCCGAACAATCTCCTTCCTTCATTTTCATCGAGTTTCATCCAGCGGTCGGCCAGCATGAACTGCAGAAAGAAGCCAAGTATCTTTTCAATGGTAAAATAGTTGAAAAAGGTGTTTTCATCTATCCATTCCCAGTCGACCCGGTCGAGTGCCTTTTCACGGGCCAGGAGGTTTTCGTTTTCAAAAGCCTGCAGCACCTTTTCAACTTCCGGGAATTCTCCCGAGATGCCGAAGTCGCGGGCATTGCTCCGCAAAAGCTGGTTGCTGATCCCCTGATCTCCCGGCAGGTGATTTTCCGCAATCAGTTCATATTTGCGGCTGATCAGGGCCGTAACCAGGGCACGCTTATTAAACTGGTAAGTAAACCACTTTGCGAGGAATTCATTCTCCATTTGCATCCCGTATGCATAATAATACTCTTCGAGCAGGGTTTCCCATAGCATTTCGGACTTATCCCGCTGGTTTTCCTTATAGTCGGCAATGAAGCGGTTCATGTATTCGGGCAGGCTGCCGTCCTGGTTGCGTATTTGCTCTTCGAGCAGTTCCTGCGAAAAGTTTCCCCTGTCATCGAATCCGGCCTCTGTTTTTTCGAGGAGGTTAAGCAGGTTGGCATTATCATGTTGAAGGAAGAGCACATTCAGCAGGTCGAGGTCGGCTGATTGCAACGCACTCCCGAAGTCTGATTTCAGCGCAGCGGGCGTGGTTTTAAGCCTGCCCTCATCGAGCAGGAGTTCAGGAAGTCCGGCAACCAGGTAATGATATTGTTTTTTCAAAGCTTTTCCTCCTGCTTATTCCTCAAAAAGAATTTTCCTGGTACGTGGACGAAGGTATTGCATGAAGAAATTCCGGAAGTCGTCGTCGGTAAAGCTGATCCTGAAATGGCCGTCGGCGGGGCCGATCCGGAAGCCGCTTTTGACGCCTTCATCATAGTCGATATCCAGGCCTGCGCTGAGCTGTCCGGCCACTTTGCCCTGCAGGAAATCGTCGAGCTTTCCCCTGTCTTTTTCGGGCAGGAGCAGTGAAACATCCCCGCCGCTCTTGTCGATCTTCTCCCAGTTCCCGGCGATGGCCAGGATGATCTTTCCGATAAACTCCTTATCGTCGAAAGCTTTGCCGAGGGCTTCATCAATGCTCTTTTGCGAAACCAGTTCCACAAGTTGCTGTTTCAGGGCATTGGTGGCCTGCCGCGAGGAGAGGGTCAGCTCTGACTGCACATTCTTTTTGAGTTCTTCAGCCTCTTTCCGGGCATCCTCCACGATACGGGCTGCTTCCTTTTTGGCATCTTTCACCAGGGCTTCTGCCTCTGATTTGGCCTTGCCGACGATCTCGTCGGCGTCTTTTTTTCCTTTTTCAAAACCTTCCTGATAGATCTTAGTGGTCAGTTCCTGAAGTTTGTCGTTCATGCCTGCTGGTCTTAATATTAAATATGATGTGGGATTCCTGACGCGTGTTTTCCACCCCACGCCGAACGCCGGCAAAACTACAAAGAAATTCCGAAATGGATCACCCCGATTACAATAACTTTTATCTGAAAAAACGCATATATACTCATTTGATCTCAAATACCATGGAATCTCTGCGCCTGATCCTTTTCACAAGAAGCCGGAAAAACACATCCTTTTTGCTGTCTGATTTTGCAATGATCCCGGCAGCTTTGGCAAAATCCCCTTTTTCCCTGTACATATTTGCCAGGTAAAGCGGGTCGGCGTCGCCGCCTTTGATGTACAGGAACATGAGCCTTTCAAGATTTTTTTGCATCAGTTGCCTGTAGCTCATGAACAGGCGCCGGTTCATCCTGTTATGCCTGATGGCTTCCAGGATAAGCCGGGGGCGAAAAGGAGGCATCCATCGCCTGCGATACCTGAGCAGGTCATTCACCGCCCACCAGAGCCGTGTGCGCAGGTATGCTTCTTTTTCATCTGAATCGTGAAAACCATCATCCAGCAGGCCTTTATAAAAGCCGATGCGCTGCAGCTGCCTGTTGTCTTCAAAATCCCACAGATACTCGTTAATGTCCCCGGCAAAAGGGAGACCGGCGGATGCTTCCCCGTGATCACCGCCGGGAAGGATGGCATCATTGCGCCAGAAAGGCCGTCTGCATTCAACACAAATGCTGACCATCTTTTCATCGGGAATGCCATTGTCAGACTTACCGTCGGAATAGTTTTCGGAATGGAATACGGTGTACGACATCAGTTCATAGTCGCTCATCAGGGAGCCGCAATGGGGGCATTTTGTCACGATCGGGTTTAAAAGTGTCATGAATGCGTCTTTGCCGGTAAATGTAAGAATTCTCACCTGTTTGCCCGGAACTGGCCGTATTTTTTTATATTTGCCCGCAATCTTTCAAACATCATTCATCAAGGTGGACAGTACCCAACAAGCTACAAGCCTCTATTCGGGCCCCCCGCTGCTTTTGATCCTGGCAGGCATGATCCTGCTGCTGGTGATCCTGTATTTTGTACGAAAGAAACTTTACCGCCTCGACATCTATCTCAGCAGTAAGTCGGGACGCGGCATTGGTTTCAGGGAAAGCCCCTGGCATGTCAGCGGGTCGTTCATACTCGGCCTGCTGTTCAGCCTTTCGCTCTTCCTGAGTTCCGGAAAATGGGAATCGTTCAACCCCTTTTCCTTTCATGGCCCGGCAGATGCATCCGCCTGGCAGTGGCTCGGCATTTTCCTGCTGGCCGCTTTCACGGGCATGGCCGTGGTAGTGGCAATAAGAAGTTACAGGCTTTTCAGGGCCAGGTACGGAACCATCCGGTCGCTGGTGATACTGCCCCTGATGATCATTTATTTTTTCGCGGGAATGTACACCGCATTGTTTTTTCTTACGCTGCTGGCCCTGTATCTTGTTTACCGTTTTTACATATTGTTTTTCGGCCGCCGCCGCGGCCTTTTAACAAGATAATCGATTGTTATGCTGAATTTCATTCTGTCATTCTTCGGACTGCTGGCCTCCGTATTCCTTATCTCCCTGTCGATCCGTTACGGTTTGCGGTTTGCCTCCGTTTGGGACGGGTACATCGCCTCCCGCCGGAGGGGGAACGGCCGGGCTTATAACTGGTATTACCGCATTCCCTGGTCGGCAGGCGTGATCCCCGAATATTTCTTTTTCCTGGTAACAGGCCCGAAAAACTATTTCAGCACCAACTGGTGGGCACTTCGCACGGGTGCCTATATCACGGCTTTGCTCTTTATCGCCCTGCTTTTCAGGAACAGCATGGCGGGGGATTATTACCAGCTGATCCTGCCGGAACAAGGGCTGAATGTTTTACTGAGCGGCAGTTCAGCCATATGGTTCATGAACATCATCAACCTGCTGTACCTGGCCCTTTTCAGCCTCATCATTACCGAAAGCATACGAATGCATGGCTGGTATGCCCCTGTACGGATTATTGTTTTCACCGTACTAACGGTGATGATGTCGGCCGTAACTTTGGCCACCCTCTCGCTGATCATTATTGTCAGCATTCTTTATGTCTTATTCAAGATCCTTATGTTTTTCTTTTCGGGAAAAAGGAAAAAGGGAGTTCCCGACGACAAAAATGAGAGCCTGAGGGGAACGCTGAGCAATGGTTTCCGTGCCTTCAGGGCTGAGCTTTATGCATGGGAAAGCGAAAGAAAGACCGTGCCGGTTGTAACGGAAAAGAAAGACCCCCGCCCGGTCATCAAGCGCAGCAAGCCAAAAATTGTCCGAAAGCCGAAACCACGGGCCGATGACATTCCCAGGTTTCACCCCGACTGATAAAGAAGCATGAAAACACGGATCGAAGGATTAATACACCGGCTCGACCTCCTGATCGGCAGCGGCATGGCCCACTGCCATTTCAACGATCCCGCCAACATGGAGGTGGTTGCCTCCTTTGAGGATGAATACGGTATCAGGCTTCCGGCCTCTCACAAGGCATTTCTCGCCTACTCCAACGGGGGGATGATCGTGAACGACAGCCTGGCGGGGATGCTCCGCGAGGGCGACTTTGAAACGGCCGCCTGGAATGCCAATTATCTGCTCGGCATTGAGGAAATTGCCGAAGCATATCATTCCCTTGCCGCCAGGCACAGCGATTCCCTGCCGGCCTGCCCCTATATTCCCTTTTGCAGGTCTTCAACGGGCGAATACCTGGTATTTGTCCATACGAGGGACGGGCATGCCGAGTCGCCGGTATTTGACGCCTTCCACGAAGAGCCGCCGGAAAGCTGGGGCTTGGTTGCCGGCGATTTTACCGGCTTTTTCGAGTGCTATCTCGATAAGGCCGGATATCCTGAAATGATGGGCGACGAAAGCAAGGGAGCCGCCGCCGCATATGTCAGGGCGCCGGTGGCTGCATCTGCAGACAAAGAGGAAAGCACTGAGGAGATCATCCGGCGCACCACCGCCACACTGGAAGAAAAGCCGGAAAATGCCTGGGCGCACATCGAGCGGGGCATGGCCTATCACGACAGTGGCATGATGCCGGAAGCGCTGGAGGAATTCAACCGTGGCATCGCCCTGGACAGGAACCAGGCCTTCTATTATTTCAGAAGGGGGCACCTCATGCTTTCGGAGGGATTATCGAGGGATGCCCTGATCGACTTTGACATTGCCGTAAAGCTGGAGCCCCGCGATGCCCTCTACCTCAATTGCCGGGCAGAGGCCCTGGCACGGCTTAAGAAGTTCAGGGAAGCACTGCGCGATCTGGAAGAGGTGCTGCGCATCGACGAGCGGGATATCCTTGCCTATCTTCTCAGGGAGAACATCTACAGGGAGCTGGGAGAAGATGCAAAAGCCGATGCGGATGCCCGCATGATCGAAAAGCTCACGGAGGACGAATAATCCTTTATCAGCCGAACTTATAGCCAATTCCCTTTTTTTCGGTCTTTTCACCGCCGGGCACAAATTCCGCCACATCCTTCAGGGTGAGTGCCGAGATCACTTTTTCGGTCCGTTCTTCCCTGCTGAGGTCTGCCATCCGAAGCTCATGGTTGCGGAAGCTCTTCTCGACAAGCTTCCTGATCGAGCGGGCATTTCCGAAGAACTTGTTACGATTGGCGTAAAGGTGTGCGATATATGCCTTCAGGTGCGCGGCCGCCTCCTGATCGGCTTTCACGCCTTTGGCGGCAAACATATTGACCGCGATCAGCCAGAGCTCTTCTTCCGAAAAATCCTCAAAATGGAAGGTGCGGTCGAAGCGCGACTTGATACCCGGGTTGGATTTGATAAACTCCTCCATATTGTCGGGGTATCCGGCCACGATCACGGCAAATTCGCCCCGGTGGTCTTCCATCTCCTTGATGAGTGCGGCAACGGCCTTTTTCCCGAAGTCGTCGCCTCCCCTGCCGCCCTGCCCTTCGGTGATGGCATAGGCTTCGTCGATGAACAGTATGCCACCCATTGCGTTTTTAACGAGTTCTTTGGTTTTGAGTGCCGACTGTCCGATAAAGCCTGCGATGAGATCGCTGGCATCGGCTTCGACGAGGTGCCCGCGTTCGAGCATCCCGAGGGCCTTGAAGACCTTTCCGATAATGCGTGCCACGGTGGTTTTTCCCGTGCCCGGGTTACCCATAAATACCGAATGCATGGAGAAAGCCCTGAGCACATCCCTGTCCATCTCACGGTAGTAGCGGGTCAGACGCACCAGTTCCTGCATCTCCTGCTTGATGGAATGAAGGCCCGTAAGCTCGTTCAACTCGGCCATGGCCTGGTCGAGCAGTGCTTTGTCGACATCGAGATCCAGCCTTTCTTCCGTCCTGCACGCCGTGGTGTCGACCACATCCTCACCGCCGATGGTTGTCAGCAGTTCCCTGGTAAGCTTCTCCGGATCATAGTTCCGCACCAGCCTGATGCCAAGGTTCATCTTGGCTTCGTCGACCAGTGAATGTGCAAGCCTGGCGTTGCCGAAGCTGCGGTCGCGCCTGCGATAGGCATCCGTCAGGATCTTCTTCATTTTGACAATGGCCTGATCAGAGAGTACCACCTCTTTTTTTCGTGCCGCAAACCCGGCTATTTCCACCAATTCGGCCGGGGTATAATCCTCGAAATGATAATAATTCCTGAAACGGGATTTCAGCCCCGGGTTTGAATCCAAAAACCGCTCCATCTCCACCGGGTAGCCGGCCACCATGATGGCGATGTCGCCCGGTCCGTCGCTCATCTCCACGATGAGGGCAGCCACGGCTTCGGGCCCGAAGTCGTTGCTGGTATGATCCTTGAACAGCATATAGGCTTCGTCAATGAACAGGATCCCGCCACGTGCCTTTTCAATGGCTTCCTTTGTATCCTTGCCTGTTTGCCTTACGTAACCCGAGATCAGGTCACTGCTTTCCACGGCGTGGACATGCCCCTTGGAGAGCAGTCCCATGGAATGATAGATCTGCCCCAGCAACTTCACCACCGTGGTCTTTCCCGTACCTGGATTTCCGGTAAACACGCTGTGCAGGTGAATACTTTCGTCATCTTTCAGCCCTTTTTCGCGGCGGTACTGAAGATAACATACGTAATCGACATATTCCCTTACCTTCTTCTTGATATCCTTGAGTCCCACCAGCATGTCGAGTTCTTCGAGTATCTCATTCAGCGGCCTGTCATTGATCTCAATGCTGACTTCTTCTTCCGCCCCCGCGGAATTATCCGTATCCTCATCCACCTCCACCTCATCATTATTATCAGCAACCGAAGGCCGGGAGTTGTGCGGAAGGCCGCGATGCCCGTAAAATGCCGACACATCCGCATTGATGAGGGCTTCGTAATCGCTCAGCCTTTCAACCTTTTCATCGCCCACGGCAAAAGGGATCATGGCAACGACCTGGTCCATAAAGACGACTTCCACGCGATAATTATCATGTATCCATGAATTGCCGGCAGCGCTGCCCCAGCCTGCCGAAATGGTAAATGATTCGCCCGGTCCCAGTTCGGGAGTGATATATCCCAGGCTGTCGCTCACCCCCACCAGCGTACCTGTATCGTCGTAATACCTGAAGAGGAGTTCGCAGAGCCACTCATCCGCCACATTGTTGATGAATTTGAGCTCAGACATGATATAACGCGTTTCCTCTTTCGGGAAACCCTTGAGGTAGACTCTTTCCGCTTCGGGGAGGTCGCCCTCGGGTGCTTCGTAAGTCTTCAGCGATTTTACCTCAAAATACGGATTCTCCCCCGGGCCAACCCTGCCTGCATCCTCAATATGGAACTTCGCCGACCCGACGAGTTCGTTATCCATATATACCTCCCAAATGTAAGAACCCTTTTTCCAGTATTGCCCGTATTGAGCGTTTCCCCATCCGAAGTCAAGGGTCACGATATTCTGGTCTTTGGTGATGGTATACTTTTTTTTGTCGCTGCAATGCTGATGGGTTTTTTTGTCGCCATCAAGGGTATGGGCCTGAAAGGTGATCTCAGTGCGCCAGTCCTCCTCATCGAAAAGTTTATTATAAAACTCCAGGGCAACACTCAGGTAGTTTATTTCGCTCTGGTCGAACACACGCCTGAATTTTTTCCGCTGGTTCATCACCCGGTCCCATGCATAGGTCTGGACGCTTTTGATCTTATATTTGTCATTCAGGGATTTGCCTGCCATAATATCTGCTTTTCTGTGTTTGGATTTCGCCGGTGCCACCGGCCTGTATTTCCCTTGTCATGAAATAAAAGCCCCAAATTTATAAAAATAGGCGTTACAACGACAGTAATACGGAATGATAAATATGCAGTTGCGAAGGCCGGGTTAGGGGGAGGCTCACCGCCGGGGTGTTTTCACATTCCGGCAAAACGGGTTGATCGACGGAATGCCCAAAAGCCTACCTGATAAACAACAGTTCACGGTATTTTGGCAGCGGCCATAATTCGTCATCCACCAGGAGTTCGAGTTTATCGACATGCCGGCGTATTTGTTCAAAATACGGCATCACCTTAGTGTTATAGGCGGTGGCGGCTCCTTCAAATGAATCAAGCCTGTTGGCAATTTTTCGTTCCTCCAGCATGGCATCCACAAGGATTTTGACCTGGCTGATATGTTCGGATATCTCCTTGATGGTTTGCAACTGGTTGCGCGATAACTTCACAAAGGTTTTTGAATCGAGCACTTCGCTTAGCCCTTTAGCGTTTTCGATCAGGGTATTCTGATAGCGGATGGCGATCGGAATGATATGGTTTTTGGCCAGGTCGCCGATCACCCGTGACTCGATCTGTATCTTTTTAACATAATTTTCGAGTTTTATCTCATACCTGGCCAGGAGTTCACGGCGGCTCAGCACCTTGTGCCTTTCGAACAGCACCATGGTCTGTTCGGAAACAAAGGCCCTGAGGGCTTCCGGTGTAGAGGAAAGGTTTGACAACCCTCTTTTTGCCGCCTCTTCGGCCCATTCATGGCTGTATGAATTCCCTTCGAAGCGGATCCGTTTCGATTCAATGATGTATTTTCTTAATACCTGGTAGATGGCTTTGTTCCTGTTGATCTTTTTCCTGATCAGTTCATCCACCTCGTTTTTGAAGGATGCAAGCTGGTCGGCCACGATCAGGTTGAGCACCGTCATGGCATTGCTGCAGGTATCGGCTGAGCCCACTGCCCTGAACTCAAACTTGTTGCCGGTAAAGGCAAAGGGTGAAGTCCGGTTCCGGTCGGTATTGTCGGCCAGGATTTCAGGGATTTTGGGAATATTGAGGTGCATTTCGAGCGGTCCTTCGGAAGGCAGTTTTCCGTTAACCTTGCTTTTGGCGATCTGGTCGAGGATGCCGGAAAGGTGAGAGCCGATAAATGCGGAGATGATGGCCGGGGGCGCTTCATGCGCTCCCAGGCGCAGGTCGTTGCCGGCCGAAGCAATACTGGCGCGGATGAGGTCGGCATGCTTGTTGAAGGCCATCAGGATATTTGCCAGAAAAGTGATGAACCGAAGGTTGGAGCGGGCATCTTTACCGGGGCTCAGAAGGTTGATGCCGGTATCGGTAGACAATGACCAGTTGTTGTGTTTTCCCGAGCCGTTCACCCTGGCGTAGGGCTTCTCGTGCAACAGCACCGTGAGATCGTGGTTTCCGGCCACCTTTTGCATGATGTGCATCACCAGCTGGTTATGGTCAACGGCCAGATTGGCTTCCTCATACACCGGTGCACATTCGAACTGGTTGGGAGCAACCTCGTTATGCCTTGTTTTCAGAGGAATTCCCAGGCGATGACACTCGTATTCGAATTCTTTCATGAATTCCTTGGCCCGCGGGGCGATGCTGCCGAAATAATGATCAGACAACTGCTGGTCTTTGGCGGAAGCATGCCCGAAGACCGTCCTTCCCGTAAGGAGCAGGTCGGGCCGCGCCATATACAGCGCATTGTCGACCAGGAAATATTCCTGCTCCCAGCCCAGGGTGGCAACAACCCTGTTCACGTCCTTATCGAAATACCGGCACACCGCCGTAGCTGCCTTGTCGATGGCATCCAGGGCACTCAGCAGCGGAGTTTTATAATCGAGCGCCTCGCCCGTATAGGAAACAAATACTGTGGGGATACAGAGGGTATGATCCATGATGAAAGCGGGGCTTGTCGGGTCCCAGGCCGTATAGCCCCTGGCTTCAAAGGTATTGCGGATCCCTCCGCTTGGGAAGCTTGAGGCGTCCGGTTCCTGCTGTATGAGCTGCCCTCCCTGGAAATTCTCAATGGCTTTGCCTCCCTCAAGGGGATTGATGAAAGCATCATGCTTCTCGGCTGTAGCACCTGTAAGCGGATGGAACCAGTGTGTATAATGGGTGGCACCCTTGCTCATGGCCCAGGCCTTTAGCGAAGCGGCAATCTGGTCGGCCATCTTGCGGTCGATCTTCTCACCCAACTGCATCGAACGGATCACCTGCAAATAGGCATCGCCGGGGAGAAACTCCTGCATGGATACCTGGTTGAAGGTCTGCTCGCCAAAATATTCCGAAATTTTTCCGCCGGGTGGCTGAAACATGACCGGCTTGCGGTTAAGGATGATCTCCAGGGCCTTGAATCTGATGTTTTCCATAAAGGGATTTTTGAATTGAACCGGCCACATCCGGCCACGCTTGTCATTAATCATTTATGTGCAACCGGAAACAGCCATCGTTTAACAAACTGATGCGGTTTTCGTATGCGAAAATATCTATAACCCAAGATATGTGGGCCTAAATTTTTTCACTTTTTATGAACAAGCAGCAAGCCCGTAAAGGTCAGGAAGCCATTGACAAGCAGCAGTTCGAATCCGAAGTCGTACCCCCCGAAAAGCTGTTGGTCATAAACACTCAGGAGGTAACAGATGGCCGGCGACAGGATGGCGATAAGAGGGACGTAAGCATCCCGCACGCTGTATCTGGTAAACAAGCCGAAGGCAAACATACCGAGGAGGGGTCCGTAGGTATACCCGGCTATGGTGAAAAGGGCGGATATCACGGATCTGTCGTTAATGGTGTTAAAGCCGACAATAACAAGGAATACGACAAACGAAATGGCGATATGAACGGCATAGCGCATCCGGGTTTTCCGGCGGGCACTGCCAGCCATGTTGCGGTCGATGCCGAGGATATCGACCGAAAAGGAAGTCGTGAGGGCCGTCAGGGCGCTGTCGGCACTTGAATAGGCGGCGGCGATCAGACCGATGATGAAGGTGATGCCTGCCGCAGGCCCAAGATATTGAAGGGCTATGAGCGGGAAGAGTTCGTCGGTGGTACCCATGGCAGGAAAGCCACTGATATGGGTGCTGTAGATCCATAATACGGCCCCGAGGCAAAGGAAGAGGAAATTGACAGGCACAAGTGAAAAACTCAGCCAGTAAACGTTTTTCTGAGCATCGCGCAGGTTGCGGCAGGAAAGGTTTTTTTGCATCATGTCCTGGTCAAGGCCGGTCATCACGATGGCGATGAACATCCCTGCCAGGAAATCCTTTACCACGAAGTGGCGGTCCTGCCAGGCAGTGATGAACATACGGCTGTATTCGCTGTTGCTGATCTCCCTTACCAGGTCGGGTAAGGCCCAGCCCATCTCACCCGAAATAAATACCAGGGTCAGTATCACGGCAAGCAGCATAAAGGTAGTCTGCAGGGTGTCGGTCCAGACAATGGTACGGATGCCACTGCGGAAGGTATAAAGCATGATCAGGATGATGAAAAGGGCCACGGTTGCCTGAAACGGGATGCCCCAGGCATCAAAAACAAATATCTGCAGCACGTTAACCACCAGGAACATCCTGAAGGAAGCCCCAATGATCCTGCTGATCAGGAAAAAAACGGCACCGGTCTTATAGGACCAGAATCCCAGTCGCTTTTCAAGGTAGGTATAGATTGAAGTTAGCTGCAGCTTATAGTATATGGGCAGCAACACCCTGGCGATCACGAAATAGCCGAGCAGGTATCCCAGCACGATCACCATGTATGAGAATTGGGTATTTCCGACATCACCCGGTATTGATATGAAAGTGACCCCGCTGAGGGAGGCCCCGATCATCCCGTATGCCACCACATACCACGGCGACTGCCGGTTTCCGAGGAAGAACGTTTGATTGTCGGACCTGCCTGATGTCAGAAAGCTGACGATAAAGAGCAGCAGCGTGTATACGGCAAAACTGGTGAATATTAGCGTCGGTGTCATGCTGAAGGTCTGATAATGGCCGCAGGCGAAATGTTTATACTATTGAATGAAAGGGTTTTAAGCATTCGGCTGGAGGCCACTGGCAGGGGCCGCAAGCGAAACGTTTATGTTATTGAATGGCAACATTTTAAGCATTCGGCTGGAGGCCGCTGGCAGGGGCCGCAAGCGAAACGTTTATGTTATTGAATGGCAACATTTTAAGCATTCGGCTGGAGGCCACTGGCAGGGGCCGCAAGCGAAACACATATGTTACTATACTAAAGCGTTTTAAGCATTTGGCTGGAGGCCGCTGCCAGCGGCCTCCAGCGCCTGCCAGGGGCCTCCAGCCAAAACTCATAACAAGGCCCGGTAAAAAGCATACAAAGAAACAAAATGATAATCGTAAGATCCAGGCAGGAAGCGGCCGGCATTATCCGATATCAGCACCCGCAACATGCCCAGGCGTGATCCAAACTCCAGATCAGTCGGCATATCCCCTGCCATAACCGAAAATCTGAAATCAATTTCCGGAAAATCACGTTTCGCCAGCATGGCCATCCCGGTGCCGGGCTTCCTGAATTCATTCCGCTCCCCTTCAAGGTGAGGGGAATGATAAACGGCACTGATACTGCCACCGGCAAGACCTATTCCGGCCTGCATGAACCGGTGCACCTCCTCAAGGTCATCCTCTGTCATCAGGCCCTTGCCGATCCCCTGCTGATTGGTGACAATAACAATCCGGCCAAAGATACCCGACAAACCCGCAATAGCCTCTTTTGCCCCTTCAATAAAGCGGAACCCACCCGGCTCTTTTACATAATCTCCCGGCAAGCGCTCATTGATCACGCCGTCGCGATCAAGGAAAAGCGTCCAGCGACTGTCAAAAGTGTAATCCTTCAAAGGCGGTCTGTGCTTCTTCATAATCATCAGGTATTCCAATATCAAGAAAATAACCGAAACAGCCAAAACCAAACATCTGCCGTTCACGATAAAATTTTTCAAGATAGTCCTTTTCGAGACTGAATTTATCAGGCATATCGAGGCCGGAGAAAATTTTTACATCGAATATATAAGTGCCTCCATTCACAAAGCCAATCCCGGTTTCATCACCCTTTTCGGCAAAGCCGGTTATCCTGTTTGCTTCATCCCTGCTTACCCTCCCATAGCGGGAGATATCGGCCAGCTTCCTGACGGCCATGGTAAGCTCGGCCTGCTTTGCACGATGGAAGTTGGCCATCTTGCGAAGATTGACATCAAAATAGGTATCGCCGTTGATCACATATATATTGCTCCCTTTTGCCAGCTGCATGGCTTTTTTCACGGCACCCCCGGTGCCCATGGGTTCATCTTCGACGGAATAAAGCAATTCCATATCCATGAAACGATTGCCGAAATGATCTTCAATAACCGTATGCATGTATCCGGCAGCCATGATAACCCGTGTAATGCCCCAATTATTCAGGTAAGCAAGCAAAAATTCAAGAAACGGCCTTCCGGCCACGATTGCCATGGGCTTGGGTATCCCGCAGCCGATCACTTCCCTGAGCCTGCTGCCCAGCCCGCCCGCCAGTATGATGGCTTCATTGATCATTTTCCGGATATTAACGGCCGTAAATATAGCTGATTTTTCAGAATACCAGCCCGGCTCTCCTTCTCCGGCCGTGATATTTCCTTCCTATGCCTGAACGGAATGGGAATATTTTTTACTTTTAATCAAAATTATTTCAATGAGAGTTAAACTTATCTGCTGTATACTACTGTTATTCCCCGGCCTGCTGAACTTCTTCCTTTCCGGGCAGGAGCTATCATATTCCGATAAACACGGACTGATGCTGAAAAGTATCGATATTCCCGCTGAAGGCAGGGTCCGCCTGCCCGAAGTCCCTTTGTTCAGCTTTATGATGAATGGAAAAAAGTATGTATCGGCAGGTATTCCCGTATCCATGATTGCCGGGCAAACCCTGCTGGTCTTCGAACATGGCATCATTGCCGGTTTCCGGATAAGCGGCAGGATGTCGGCAGTGATCGAATTCCATAACAAGGGCAATGACACCGTCATCATCGAAAACGTCATTCCCTTCGGTGGCGATCCGGGCCATACCCATATCACCTCCGCCGGTCCCTGGTCGCTGACCCGGGCGATGCTACACAGGCCCGGCTGCGGGCCGGTGGGCGTGATCCTGCCCGATAATGCCTGGGAACTGGGGTACGGCAGTTTCGAAGCAGGCAAGGGCATCTCCCTTTGCGGCCTGTGCCGGCGGCATGAGGTTGAAAAAGGAAAAAAGCACCGCTACGAAACACATCTTTACCCGGGAGGCAAACTCCTATACCGCTTTTACTTTGATATCTACGATGGTCCATGGCAAAACGGAATTAAGAAAGTATTTCAGGAAAAATTCCTTTACGACCTGGAGCAATTCGACAACACCTTGTTCGAAAGGGAGGACCTGCAGTGGGTTCGCCATGCCTATGTGGCAGGCCTGAACTTTTCCTGGGACCGTGACTTTTACGACAGGGATGCCGGACGATACAGCCTCCCTCAGTATCTGGAAGAAGGGGAAAGGCTTTTTGGCGGATACGACATCTACGCCATGTGGCCTACCTGGCCGCGGCTGGGGCTGGATGAGCGCAACCAGTGGGACCTTTTCCGCGAATTGCCCGGTGGATTGCCTGCCCTGGCAAAGATGTCAGAAGAATTAAAGGAAAACGGCACCCGCTTCTTCGTCTGTTATAACCCATGGGATGAAAGCAGCCGGGAAGAAAACCATTACGACGGCATAGCCGCCATCATTGAGGCCACGCAGGCCGACGGCGTTGTGCTCGACTGCAGCGGCAAATCCAACGAACGCCTGCAGCTTGTGGCCGACAGCATCAGGGAGGGGGTGGTCATGTACAGCGAAGGCATGGCCGTGCCCGCCGACATGCCCGGCATCGTGGCAGGAAGGGTGCACGATGCCATCTATTATTCGCCTCCGCTGAACCTAAACAAGCTGATCAAACCCGATTTTGCCATTTTCAGGGTACTCCAGCTCTGCGAAGGCGATCTGAAGCGCGAAATGGCCATCTCCTTTTTCAACGGCTACGGCACCGAAATCAATTCCATGGGCCCCGGCAGGCCCGGTTCAGGCAAAGACGACCTCCGCTTCCTCGGAAAAACAAGCATGCTCCTGCGACAAAACTCCGGCAACTTCCTGTCAAAGGACTGGACACCTCTCCTGCCTGCCCTTGCCGACAGCGTATGGGTGAACGAATGGCCCCTCCCGCATAAAAAGATATTTACCGTCCTTTCTTTACTGCCCGATGGATATGATGAAGCCCTGTTTGAAATACAGCCCGAAGATGAACGCCACTATGTGAGCCTTTGGCACCACCAGGAGATCGAAAGCATTGAGAGGAACGGCAAGCATTACATCCCCGCCAGGCTGCTGCCTTACGACCCTGCTTACAGGAATACAAGAAAAGAAGGCAGCATCGACTGCATTGCAGCCTTTCCGGAATTACTCAAATTCAGTGATGCCGGCCATAAACTGAAAATCTCGGCTGAACAGGGCGACAGGGTCAGGATATGGCGGTCGGATGCCGCATATGGCATGCCCGTCAGAGACTATCCGGCTTCCGCCGAACCCGTTGGCATTGATGGCACCTGGCTGGCAGGCGAAAGTAAGATCATCATACAATTGTTCAGCGGGGATGAACTGATCGACGAAAGGATTTACCTGGCGGATAAAGGAAAACCATGGCTCGTTTCCGAAACGGAGAAAACAGGGTTCGATATTAGTAAAGAAGGAATGGCAAGAATTGATGGAGGAAAATATTCTTTTAAGGCCGTTAACAACGACCGCTTCATTCCCTATCCCGGCCCGCCAGAAGCGATCGACACCATTGTACACGACTTTTACATGGACATTTACCCGGTGACCAACCGGCAATATGCAGTCTTTCTCAGTGAAAGTGGATACTGCCCCTCCGATACCACGAACTTCCTGAAGCACTGGAAAAACAATGCCTGCCCTGATTCCATTCAAAACCACCCCGTTGTTTATGTTAGCTACGAAGACGCCATGGCCTATGCCAAATGGGCAGGTAAAAGGCTCCCTGCAGAACTGGAATGGCAATACGCCGCTCAATCCGGCTACGGCCTTGCATGGCCGTGGGGCGAAGCCTTTGAGGAAGGGAGATGCAATGATGCCCTGGGGAAGACTACCGCGGTGGATGCATTTCCGGAAGGCGCCAGCCCTTTCGGGATCATGGACATGACAGGCAATGTATGGCAGATGACCGGCGATAAATACGATAACGGCTCCCACACATTCATCATCATCAAGGGCGGCAGTTTTCACAAACCCGGATCGAGCTGGTGGTACATACAGGGCGGGCCTCAGCCCCCCGAAAGGCAACAGATGCTGCTGCTCGTCAGCCCCGGTTTCGACCGCAGCGCAACCGTAGGGTTCAGATGTGCCGCCGATATTTAATGCGGGATTTTGACAATTATGCTTTATCTTTGCCTGTGAAACGACAGCATTGAGATGAAACCCACCGCATTAACCGGTAAATGGTACAAGAAGTCCTGGAAAGGACTTTTCGAATGCTGGCTGTTTTAGCCTGCATCCCCTTATCCGGATCCTATCTCCTCTTTTTCCGTCAATATTTACCAATGTACGCAACTGTTTTTAACATACAGCGTTTTTCCGTCCACGACGGCCCCGGCATACGCAGCAGCGTTTTCATGCAGGGGTGCCCGCTGCATTGTGCATGGTGCCACAACCCCGAAGGGATTGCGCAATATAACGGAAACGGCCAGGGCGAAACCCTTCCGGCGGGTGTAATGACGTACAGCCCGGATGAACTCATGGAAGAGCTGATGAAGGACCATATCTTTTATGAGGTATCGGGGGGCGGCGTTACTTTTTCGGGGGGTGAGCCCCTGCTGCAATACGGCTTCCTCCTGGAGATGCTAAAAAGTCTTGAAAAGCAAAACATCCATACCGCTGTAGACACTTCAGGCTATGCACCGGCGGAAGTCTTTGAAAGCGTTTGCAGGCATGCCGGCCTCATCCTCTTCGACCTCAAGCTTATCGGCGAAGCCTCACATAGCACGTACACGGGAAAGGACAACAGCCTTATACTCGATAACCTCAGCCGGCTCCTTCAGGGCAACACCGATTTCCGGATCAGAATACCCCTGCTGGAGGGTATTACGGCCCGGGAGGACAACCTTCGCCAAATAGCAGCGCTGCTCTGCGACAGGGGTCCCATTCATATCGACCTCCTGCCCTATCATGCTTTCGGGATCCACAAAAACCCTCAGGCTGCCGCGAAAGCGGAAGAACAGGGATTCAGGGCTCCGGACGAGCGACGGATCCAAGAGATCAGGCAGTTATTCGGATCATACGGACATCATGTATAAAGCGAAGGATATAAAATGAGCATGAATAAACGCATCGAAACATTAAGGAAGAAAAGCCTGGAGGCCGTCCCGTACATCTCGGAGGAACGCGCCCTGCTGATCACCCGTTATTATCTTATTGACCGTGACCGTGAAGCTCCCGTTGCGGTGAAGCGTGCCGGGGCGCTCAGCTATATCCTCGACAATAAGGAATTATGGATCGGAGACCAGGAACTGATCGTTGGAGAGCGCGGTCCCGGCCCCAAAGCCACCCCCACCTACCCCGAGATCTGTGTACATACGGCAGAAGACCTGCAAGTGCTCGACAAGCGCGAAAAGGTGTCGTTCAGTGTTTCCCGCGAAGCCGCCGGAGCCCTTACCGCTGAGGTGGCCGGATACTGGCGGGGACGTTCGATGCGCGAAAAGATCTTTGCGGAGATGAGTGATGAATGGAAAGAATGCTACGCAGCAGGCATCTTCACGGAATTCCTCGAACAGCGTGCCCCCGGCCATACGGTGCTCGACGGAAAGATCTACAATACCGGCATGCGCGGCTTCATCGAAAAGATAAACAAGGCCCTTGCTGCGTTGCCCCTGCTGCCCGACGCTGAAACCCGCGAAAAACGGGATAATCTCGAAGCCATGGCCCTGGTGGCGAATGCGCTCATCCGCTACGCGGAGCGGCATGCCATACAACTCGAAAAGCTGGCTGCAGCGGAAACGGATCCGGAAAGGCGATCAGAGCTGAGGGAGATGGCCCGCAACTGCCGCCACATCCCGGCAAACCCTCCCGAAAATTTCTGGCAGGCGCTGCAATACTACTGGTTTGTCCACCTGGCGGTGATCACCGAGCTCAACCCCTGGGATTCATTCAATCCCGGCCGCCTCGACCAGCACCTGCTGCCCTTTTATGAACAAGGCCTTGCCGACGGCAGCCTCAGCCGCGAAAGGGCCAGGGAGCTGCTGCAGGCCTTCTGGATCAAGTTCAACAATCACCCCGCCCCGCCGAAGGTGGGCATCACCGCCAGGGAAAGCAACACCTACACCGACTTTTGCCTGATCAACCTGGGGGGACTGACGGAGGAAGGCAATGACGCCGTAAACGAGCTGACCTTTCTCATCCTGGACGTGATCGAAGAGATGCGCCTGCTGCAGCCGGGAACCATGGTGCAGGTCAGCGGCAAAAGCCCCGACAGCTTCATCGACCGTGCCCTGAAGATCATCGGGACCGGCTTCGGGCAGCCTTCGGTATTCAACACCGACGCCATCATCGCCGAAATGCTCGGACAGGGAAAAAGCCTCGCCGATGCCAGGGCCGGCGGCGCCAGCGGCTGCGTGGAAACAGGCGCCTTCGGCAAGGAGGCATATATCCTCACCGGCTATTTCAACCTGCCCAAGGTGCTCGAAATAACATTGCATAACGGGACCGACCCGCGAAGCGGCAGGCAACCCGGGCTGCGCACCGGCGATGCCGCCGGATTCGTCAGCATGGAACAGCTGTGGGAAGCATTTGAAAAGCAGTTGCGGCATTTTGTCGATATCAAGATCGCCGGCAATAACATCATCGAAAACCTTTATGCAAAACACCTCCCTGTGCCTTTTCTTTCGCTGCTCACCAACGACTGCATTGCCGCAGGAAAGGACTATAACGCCGGGGGCGCCCGCTACAATACCAATTATATACAGGGCGTGGGGCTGGGCAGCGCCACCGACATGCTGTCGGCCATCAGTCATCATGTTTTCAAGAGCGGGGAATATAGTATGAAAGAACTGCTTGGCGCCATGGCTGACGATTTCCGCGGACATGAAGCCCTGCGGAAAAAGCTGTGGCTGGAAACGCCCAAATACGGGAATGACGATGAAGCCGCCGACATTTTGATGAAGCGGCTCTTCGGGATCTACCACGGGGCCATTGACGGCCGCCCGAATATGAAAGGCGGGCATTACCGCATCAACCTGCTTCCTACAACCTGCCATGTGTATTTTGGCAGCGTGACCGGAGCCACCCCCGATGGCCGGCATTCCGGAAAGCCCCTTTCAGAAGGCATCTCGCCCATGCAGGGCGCCGACAGCAGGGGCCCGACGGCAGTATTGAAATCGGCTGCAAAGGTCGATCATCTGCGAACGGGCGGCACACTCCTCAACCAGAAGTTCACACCGGATTTTTTTCACGACCCCAAAGGCATGGAGGCTGTCAGGCATCTCATACGGGCGTATTTCAGGATGAACGGACACCACATACAGTTTAACGTGGTTGATGTCAAAACCCTTGAACAGGCACGCAAGCGCCCTGAAGAATACCGCGACCTCATCGTTCGCGTGGCGGGATACAGCGACTATTTCATCGACCTGACGGAAGAACTGCAGGATGAGATCATCCGCCGGACCGAACACCAGGCAGGCGGTGGTCAGGGAAGCGAATTGTAATAATCGAAAAGCCTGACAAGGTCAGCCCGCTCCCTCAGCCGGAGCTTCTCCTGCTTCATAAAACTTTCAATCTTATCCCTTCCGGACGGAAACATTTCAAGCACCGCCTTTTTTCCCGGATGCAGCAGGGTGGCAGGCGGCTCCCCCATGTCCACATAGTAATCCTCCAGGCGGTATAATTTATCGTTGGAAGGATCACCGTCGCCATCGTCGATCCTGTATTTGATATACCGTCTGAGCAGCAGCCTGCAGCGGTCGCCGCTCAGCAACTCGAACCATCCTCCCGCGGCGCGGTAGCCGGGCCTTTCAAAATCGCAAAACACGAAACGGCGGCCATCCGTTTCCAGCATGCTGATCTCGTAAGGATCGCCAAAGGAAAAGGTATCGCCGGCGATGATGGCTTCCATCTTACGGCTGTAGAGATTGAAGCGGAATTCCCCCGCCAGCACGGAGCTGTCGGCCAGGATGACCCTGCCCTCTTTCCAGGCGGGATCCAGGTAGATGCCACTGGGTTCCCCGTAATAGCGCATGGGCGCATAATTCGCTCCGCCATCCATGAGTTCCGTCATCGGGACATCAGCATTCACCTCCTTCAGGGGAGAAGAAATCCGGCTGTCGCCGGCCCGGCCTTTCACAAAGGCTTCCTGCTGGGCATGAAGGGCAGTGATCATGGAAGTCAGAATCAAAATGAAGGTAAAGAGTGTCTTCATAGCGCTCCTTTCTTTTCGTCACAATATACAAAAAATCCGGCAAAGATGCAAGTAAGCGCAACGGCCGGCCATCTGACAGCCATCTTTTTTTATTACCTTGGCCTCCTGATTAATCCAAAATCCCATGATCAAAAAAAACATATTGTTTGCCGGCCTTGCCCTCATCATGGCATACAGCTGTGCCCAAAACGGCAGGAACAACATTTTGCTGATCGATGAAAACGGCAGGAACGATAACGAAATCCGGCAGATCCTCCGCCATCACTCCGTTGAAAACGGCCCTGTCTTCGACCGCATGGCCCCGGATGAAGACCATGGCACTGAACGCTACGGGCGTTATGACATCATATGGATCCATGGCAGCGACACGGCTGCATCGCCCCCGCAATACGACGCAGCGGCCCTGCTCGAATACGCCCGTGGCGGCGGCAGCATCCTGCTCACGCAGCACGCCCTCACTTTTCTGAATCTCAGTGGAATTGAAGAAGTACCCGTGCAAAGGCGCAATAAGGCTTCCGAAGACAATGGCTACGGCCGCATGCTGGGTTTCCACGCTTTTCTCCATCATCCCCTCTTTGATTCACTGCACGGAGGCGCCTATATCCTGAAGCCGCCCCGCGACACCGTGCTGACCCAATACGGCTTTTTTGACGATGCCATTCCCCTGAACGGGAAAGTCGTGGCTGTCGACTGGGACTATATCTTCCTGCGCGAAAACACCAAGCTGATCGTTGAATACGCTTACGGAAAGGGAAAGATTCTGGCTGTCGGGGCCTATTTTAATCCCGGCGGCCCGAATCTCAACCATGCGCATTACAGGCTGTTCTATGATAATATTTTTTCTTACCTGAAAGGCGAAGAAAAGCTGTCGCCCGTGCATCACTGGCTATACGATGATCCGTCGATAACGCCCATTGCGCATGTGATGATGCGGCAACTGCTGCCCCCGCCCGCCGTGAAATGGAATTCCCATCCTTCCCCACTTGACCTTTCCAGGGAAAAGGCCACCAATAATTACTGTGAAGCGGCCGGCCGCCGTCTGCTTGTGGCCGCTTACGAGCCTGAGGGTTTCTTCGAGCTGTGGGCACATCCTTTCATGGCTTTCCGCGATTACCGGCTGACGCTGTATTTCGGTGATGAAAAGTTCAGGGCGGGGGCCGATGTGATGCCCTCCGTCATGATCAGCCCTGCTGCGGTAACACGCAGCTACCGTTTCCCCAACGGCGCCCTGCTGAAGGAGGTCATGACAGTGCATCCCGCTAAGCCTGTGGGTGTGATCCATTATGAGTATGAAGGGCCGGAGGCGAATATGCTGGTCACATGCCAGAGCAATATGCGGCTGATGTGGCCCTATTCCGGAAACGTGCTCAAAAACCTGCAGCATGCCTGGCAGCCCTCACTGAATGCCATGGAGGTGGCCGCTCCTGAAGCCGGACTGCACTGCTTCATAGGCTCCGGCAAACTGCCTGCGGGCAGGTATTCCGGTCACCCGGATGAAGCCGCAATAATCCATGGCGGGGGCGATGCACTCCCGCTGAGCATCGAATTGACTGCCGACACAAACCGCGGTGTCATGATGGCCATGCTGTTCAGGCTTGACAGCACCGACTGCCTCGACATCGTATTCGCCGCAGGCAGCGAAGGCCGCGACAGCCTGGCTGCTTCCTACCTTGAAGCCCTGCAGGACCCCTTTAACATCTATCGTAAAGCCGCCGGACATTACCAGGATCTGGATCAGCGGATGCTTCAGATTGTGACCCCCGACGAAAACTTCAACCGTGGCTACGCGTGGGCGCTGGCTGCCACCGACCGCTTTTTTGTGCGCACCCCCGGGCTGGGCACCTCCCTTGTAGCCGGCTATAACGGCACCGACCGCGGCTGGGACGGCGGACATGCCGTAAACGGAAGGCCGGGCTACGCATGGTATTTCGGGAGGGATGCCGTATGGAGTGCCTTTGCCGTGCTCGACTACGGCGACTTTGAGGGCGTGAGAAACATCCTCGACATGCTGATGAAGTTCCAGGACCTGAACGGCAAGATATTTCACGAGCTGAGCACCTCCGGCTTCGTACACTACGATGCCGCCGATGCCACCCCCCTCTTCATCATCCTTGCGTCACGCTACCTGGCCCGCAGCGGCGACCTTGACTACATCCGCGATGCCTGGCCGGCCATTGAAAAAGCCATCGGCTACTGTTGGTCGACCGATACCGACGGCGACATGCTCATCGAAAACACCAATGCAGGGCACGGCTGGGTGGAAGGGGGGCACCTCTTCGGCTCACACAGCTCACTCTACCTGGTATCATGCTGGGCCGAAGCACTGCGTGGCGCCGCATATATGTCCAATGCCCTCGGACTGCCGGATGTCGCATCAGCTTATGAGCGCGACAGCAGAAAGGTGACCGGCATCATCAACCGGGAATTCTATAATGCCGAAACAGGCTTTCTTTACCAGGGGGTATTCAGTGACGGCACCTACCACAGCGGGGAGTCCATCCTGCCATCCATCCCCATGTACTTCGGGCTGATCGATGACGACAAGACCCGGCGCATGCTCGAAGCCTGGTCGACGAACGATTTCAGCTCCGACTGGGGACTGCGCATGCTGCGGCAGTCCAGTCCGCTCTTCCACCCCCGCGGCTATCATTCGGGCAGTGTATGGCCCCTCTATACCGGCTGGGTGGCCCTTGCCGAATACCGCCACGGCAGGCACCTGCAGGGCTTCGGGCATATCATGCAAAACCTCGACATCTACCGCGACTTTGCACTGGGTTACCTGGAAGAGGTGCTGAACGGCGAAAGCTATCAGCCTTCGGGCGTCTGCCCGCATCAGTGCTGGTCGCAGACCATGGTGCTGCAACCGCTCATCGAAGGGATGCTGGGCCTGGAAGCCGATGCCATGGAAAAAAAGTTGCTTTTTGCGCCCTCCATCCCCTTCGGGTGGGATAAGACCGAAATACAGAACATACGTATGGGCAACAACCTGCTTGCATGCTCTATGGAGCGGGGGACAGAAACAACAGTATATTCTTTCGAAAACCGGGGGGATGCAGTCACGATCGACTTCCGTCCCCTCTTCATGCCGGGCACGGAGATCCTGAGCCTTGAGGCTGATGGCATGCTCATCCCCTTTACCGTCAGCACCGAAGAACAGGGGGTGAGGGTAAACAGCCTTATCGATTTGAGCGATCATAAAGAAATGCGGTACACCCACCGCGGAGGCATTGGCCTGCTGCCCCACCATATGAAAGCCGGTGCCGGGGAAACATCCTCCGGATTGCGGATCATCAGCGCAGGGATGGATGGCAACAGCTACATCATCGAAACGGAAGGCGCTGCCGCCATGCGGTACCAACTGGAAATGACCTGCAATATGGATGCCGAAGTAACGGCCGACGGCGCCGCATTGCAGCGCAATGGCAACAGGCTTCTGCTGACAATCGACTTCCCGGCCATGAACAGGGGCTATATGCGAAAAACCGTCACCCTGACATTTCAACCACATAAGAATTGAAATACTGAAAGATATTTTGATAATTTTATCCCCTAAAGAAAATATTTTATCATGAAAACAATCGGTATTATTGGCGGCACCACCTGGGTCTCAACGGTTGACTATTACAGGCTGATCAACCAGAAGGTGAACAAGCGGCTCGGCGGCAACCATTCCGCCAGGATCATCCTTTACTCCGTTGACTTTGCCGATGTGGTCAGGTACAAGGCCGAAGGCAATGACGACGCCCTCAAGAAGATGATCCTCGACGCGGCCAACAAGCTGGACTATGCCGGGGCGGAATGCCTCCTGCTCGGAGCCAACACCATCCATATCATGGCTGGCTTTATTCAGGAACGCATTCCCATCCCCCTCATACACATCGGTGAAGAAACGGCAAAGGTGGTATCCGCACAGGGCATCACGAAAGCTGGTCTGCTTGGCACAAAAGTCACCATGGTGAAGGATTTTTACCGCGAAAAGCTGGCCGGGCATCAGATTGAAACCATCATCCCCGGCATCAGGGACCGCGATTATATCAACCGCACCATTTTCGAGGAATTCAGCAAAGAAATATTCACAGCCGAAGCAACGAGCCGTTACAGGGAGATCATCGGGGAACTGGCCGAAAAGGGTGCCGAAGGCATCATACTGGGATGCACAGAGATCCCCCTGCTGCTGAAGCAGGAAGATTTTGACATCCCCCTTTTCAACACCACCGACATCCATGCCGAGGCGGCCGTAAATTTCGCGCTTTCCTGACCAAACATCCCGCCTTATGACAAAAGACCACCTTGCCTGGACCATGACCATGTTCGGTACTGCCGTGGGGGCAGGCATCCTTTTTCTTCCCGTAACTGCCGGCCTGGCAGGCCTTGTCATACTGCTGCTGGTAACCCTCGTGAGCCTTCCGGCGGTATACTTCGCCCACCGCAACATCGGCATCATGCTTACCGAAGCAAAGGGCGGGACGGACTACAGCGGGGCCGTCAATGAATTCTTCGGCATGAAAGCAGGGCTGTGGATCAACCTGCTGTTCTTCGTAACCCTGTTTATGCTGCTGATCGTTTATTCGAGCGGTCTCAACGACGACCTGGGGGCCTTTATGTGCGATACGGGGGTTACGGATAAGGACTTCTCCCATTCGCCTTTCCTGAGCCTGCTGATCCTTGCGGTGCTCATCGCGGTAATACGCATCGGCGAAAAGGTCATGCTCAGGTTTATGAGCTTTTTTACTTTCCTGCTGGTATTCATGCTGCTGGGCGTTTCCATCTACCTCATCCCGCAATGGAACCTGAGCGGGATCACGCATATCCACGGTTTCCATGCGCAGGCTGAGCACTTCCTCCTGCTTTTTCCCATATTCATACTGTCGTTCTCTTATTACCCGGCCCTTTCCAGCATGATCATCGCCTTTAAAAAGCAGGGACTGGATAAAAAGCAGGTGCTTGGCCGGAGCAACAGCATTGTGATGTTGTCCATGCTGTTGTTATTTATTTTTATCATGTTCTTTGTAATTTCCTGCGTTTTTTCGCTGAACCATGAAGCCCTTGACAGGGCGATAAGCGAGAACCTCTCCGTGCTCACCGTACTTGCCGAAGAGTCGCAGGGTTCACCGCTGGCCTATGCCGGCCCGCTGATCAGCCAGCTTGCCCTGATCACCTCCTTTACCGGCACCTTCCTGGGAGCCAGGGAGAGCATCCGGGAGATACTCAAAGACCTGCGCGAGACCAGCCTGAAAAACCCTGCCGGGATCTTCAGGGTGATGGCTTTTGACGACCTGCTGCTGGCAGTCTTCCTGCTGGTAATATGGGTGATCACCATCCTTCACCTCCCGATCCTTGATGTGCTGGGCGAGGTGGTTGCCCCGCCCATTGCCTTTTTCCTCTGCATCATGCCTGTGCTTATCATCTACCGTGTAAGGAAGCTGAAAAGGTACAGGGGCCTTGCCACCGTCTTCACTTTTGTGACCGGCTGCCTCATGCTGTTCTCCTACCTTGCCGGAAAGCTGATCTGAGGGGATCACTTCATGCGGATGGCACGCAGGGGACTGATCCTGCTGATGATGTCGCTGGGGAGCAGCAACATGAATGTACAAAGAAGGATCGTTCCAAGGTTCAGCAGGACAATATTGAATACCGATAGATTGATCGGGACGGCGGAAACATAATAGGATTCGACCGGGAGGGGGATCAGCCCGAAATGCAATTGCAGCAGGCAAAGCCCGATGCCAGCCACATTCCCCCAGAACATGCCCACCGCCGTGATGTATATGGCATGGAAAATGAAGATCATCTGTATGCTGCGGTTCCGGGTTCCTATGGCCTTGAGGATCCCGATCATACTGATCTTTTCGAGTATGAGTATGAGGAGGGCCGAAATGATGGAAAACCCGGCCACCAGCAGCATCAGGTTCACGATCACCACCACGTTCATATCCTGCAACTGCAGCCATTCGAAGATCTGCTGCTCGCGCTCCTTCACGGTTTCGGCCATGAGGTAGTAGCCAACCGAGGTTTTCACCACCTCCCCCATCCTGTCGAGCCGGCTGAAATCGTCGACAATCACCTCGAAGCCGCTCACCATATCCTCCGGCCAGTTGTTCAGGCGCCGGATATGCCGGATGTCGGCAAACACATAGCGGGAATCAAAATCTTCCAGCCCGGAGTTGTAGATCCCGGTAATATTAAATTTTCTCCCCCTGGGCTGCCGTTCGCCCTCGGTGACGAAATACATGCGCAGGTCATCGCCCAAAGAAAAACCCAGCCTGCGGGCCAGGTGCGACGACAGCAGGATGTCGTTTGAAACAGTATCGCCCGAATAGTCAGGCATCACCCCTTCCACCAGCCATCTTTCCAGCCTGCTCCAGTCCTGGTCGGCCCCTGCCCCTTTCACGATCACGCCTTCGATCTGTTCATCGGTCTTGATGATGCCCCCTTTCATGGCAAAGACCTGTATGTGGCTGATGCCGCTGACGGTGTCGAGATGCGGGTAAAACGGCTGGTTCATGAGCACGGGAGAGGACTCGAGCGAATTGTTGAAATCATAGCTGGTGATGGTGATATGGGCCGAAAAACCGGCAACTTTATCCCTGATCTCACGCTGGAATCCCGTGAGGATGGCCAGGGAGACGATCATCACGGCCAGTCCCAGTGCGATGCTCAGCACGGCGATGCGTATGGCCGGGGCCGAAAGGTTGTGTTTCCCTTTCCGTATCACGCGCCGCGTTATAAAAAGTTCGAAATTCAAGGTTTTTCGGATGATTGCTTCCGCAAATTTATTAAATTTAGCCCTTGGATGGCATTTCGCGTCCATAATCACAGGCAATACGATCAGATAATGTCAATTTTTTCATTTCACGCGTCCCTCAGCCGCCGCCTGTATGTACTTATTCTGGCCGGTCTTCCCTTGCTGCCGGCCTGTCAGCCTGCCGGTCTGCAGGATGGGGGCAATACGGAGGCTGCACTGATGAGCGGTGCCTGTCAGCCTTCCCTTTACCTGCCGCTGCTTGAAGGCAGGCGCATCGGTTTGATTGCCAACCATGCATCCATGGCCGGGACGAGGCACCTGGCCGACAGCCTGCTTGCGCTGGGTGTTGACCTGCGAAAGATCTTCGCGCCCGAGCATGGTTTCCGGGGGCTTGCCGATGCCGGGGAGCACATCAGGGACGGCCGCGACACGGCCACCGGCCTGCCCGTGATATCCTTGTATGGCGCCAGGCGCAAGCCGGCGGCAGAAGATCTGCAGGATCTCGACCTCCTCCTTTTCGACCTGCAGGATGTGGGTGCGCGCTTTTACACCTACATCTCCACCCTCAGCCTGGCGATGGAAGCCGCCGCAGCGCAGGGCCTTCCCCTGCTCGTGCTCGACCGCCCGAACCCCAATGGCTTTTATATTGACGGTCCCGTGCTCAGTGAAGCATATGCCTCCTTCGTGGGCATGCACCCCGTGCCGGTGGTATACGGCATGACCATCGGTGAATACGCCCTTATGGTCAATGGCGAATACTGGCTTCCCGACAGCCTTCAATGCGAATTGCTGGTGATCGGGTTAAAGAATTACGACAGAAACCGGATTTACCCGCTGCCACAGCGGCCTTCACCCAACCTCCCCGGCTGGCAGGCGGTCTACCTCTACCCCTCCCTCTGCCTTTTCGAAGGCACCGTGGTCAGCGTGGGCAGGGGCACGGCTGAACCCTTCACCATTTACGGGCATCCCGGATTAAAATCCGGCACTTATACCTTTACCCCATTTCCGGCGCCGGGCGCGGCCCACCCGCCCCTCGAAGGGCAGGAATGCCATGGCTACCGGCTCGGCGACTATGCAGAACAATACCGGGAGCATGAAGCGCACCTCAACCTGGAATGGCTTTGCAATGCCTACCATGAACTCGGGATGGGCGATGACTTCTTCAATGCGTATTTTGATAAGCTGGCCGGCACGGATGTGCTCAGGCAGCAGATCATGAAAGGCCTCAGCCCCGAAGCCATAAGGCAAAGCTGGGCCGGCGAACTGGAAGCATTCAAAGGGATAAGGAAGAAATATCTTCTTTATGAAGATTTCTGACAAGCTGCCTGCCTCGTGAAAAGGCACTTGTCCTAATTGGTCTTTCCCGGATATACCTTCAGGGCTTCCGCCAGGCATTCCATGGCCTTTGTGAGGTCGGCCGTGTTCAGCACATAGCTGATCCTGACCTCATCCAGCCCCCTGCCTTTGGTGGAATAGAAGCCCGATGCCGGGGCGAGCATGACTGTGGCATTGTTGTACTCAAAATCTTCGAGCAGCCAGCGGCAAAAACGGTCGCAATCGTCAACGGGCAGCCTGGCCACCACATAGAAAGCGCCTTTGGGGACGGGGCAGTATGCGCCGGGCATGTTGTTGATGGCTTCCACCACAACATTCCTGCGCGCCAGGTATTCTTTACCCACCGCCTCGAAATAGCTGTCGGGCGTGTCGACGGCCGCCTCCGCCGCCACCTGCCCGAAGGTGGGCGGGCTCAGGCGGGCCTGTGCAAACTTCATGGCCGTGCGCATCACCTCCCTGTTCCTGGAGATCATGCACCCGATCCTGAAGCCGCAGGCGCTGTAACGCTTGCTCACCGAGTCGATCATGATCACATTGTCTTCGATGCCTTCGAGATACATGGCCGAGTATTGGCTGTGGCCATCGTAGCAGAATTCCCGGTATACCTCATCGGTGATCAGGAAGAGGTCATACTTTTTCACGATGTCGCGCAGCACCTCCAGCTCTTCCCTTGAATAGAGATAGCCGGTGGGGTTGTTGGGGTTGCAGATGAGGATGGCCCTGGTGCGTTCCGTGATCGCCTTTTCGAATTCGGCGATGGGCGGAAGGGCGAAACCCGATAAAATGTCGGAATAGATGGGCACAACCTTTACCCCGGCATTGATGGCAAAACCATTGTAGTTGGCATAGAAAGGCTCGGGGATGATGATCTCGTCGCCATTGTCGAGGCAGGTGTTCATGGCAAAGAGGATGGCCTCGGAGGCACCCGCTCCCACGATGATGTCGTCAGGCGTGAGCATGATGTTGTACCGTTTGTAATACTCGCACAGCTTTTGCCTGTACGACAGTATGCCTGCCGAATGGCTGTAGGCCACTGTTTTCTGGCTGAAATTCCTGACAGCATCGAGGGCAACGGCCGGCGTTTCTATGTCGGGCTGCCCGATGTTGAGGTGGTAAACCTTCCGTCCCAGTTTTTTTGCTTCATCGGCATACGGAACGAGCTTGCGGATGGGTGATTCGGGCATCATCTGCCCTTTTTGAGAGATCTCAGGCATGGCGTTTTGATTTGGGATAATAAAAAAAACCCGGCATCGCTACCGGGTTGTGATATTATTTGTTTACCGGTGCGGCTCCGCTGGTTTCCTTTTCAGGCATCACCTCTTCGGGTGCCGCAATAACCTTTCCTTTTATCTGAAGCCTCACCGGGTTGTTGGAGGCATTGCTGTATATGGTGACCGATTTATTGATCGGGCCCAGCCTGTTGGTGGTGTAACTTATCTTGATCACATCGCTCTTCCCGGGGAGGATGGGCTGTTTTGGCCAGGTGGGGACGGTGCATCCGCAACTCGATTTCGGCCTGGAGAGGATGAGCGGCTCCTTGCCGTCGTTGGTGAATTTAAACTCACAGGTACCATCGGAATTCTGCAGTATGGTGCCATAATCGTGAACGAGTTTTTCAAAGGTGATGACCGGTGCATTGGGATTGGCAACCGGTTCTTCAGCGTTTTGCGCACTCAGGCCCGAAAGGGCAAAGGCGAAAACGGCAATCATGATCATTGTTTTTTTCATCGCAAATAAGTTTTGATGATTGTTGTTATAAGGCTACAAAGTTAATAATAATTGATATGAGCCGTTTAAATTGGCCATAAATTTATATCATTGCAAACAAAAAACATTCCAAAGTAAGACACTGATATGAAAACGACCCTGATCTTCATTATTATCGGCGCATTTGCCCTGCTGTCCTCATGCAACCGGGCATCGCGCCCCGGCACTGCCGAAACGCAGCAGGCCGTGGTTTCCGCTCCGGGCCCGCGCGCCATCATCTACCGGACCCATGCCGATTACCTTGACAAGGTACCGGTGATCCTCAGCAGCGACAAAAGCGCGCTGGTATCCTTCCCGGCCCCCTCTGACCTGAAATACCAGGGCCGGCCTGCCCTGCCGACGGAACTTGCCGGCGGCTTCCTGCTCGACAACCGCGGGATCAATGAAAACGTGGCTTTCATCAGCATGAGCTATGAAGAATATATGGCGCTGAAGAAAACGCCGGAGGCCGCTGAGATCATGGCCATGATCATCGACAGCGACCCGCTGGAGGTAATGTACGACTGCGGGCTGAAACAGCAGTATGCCGGCGACCCGGAAAGCCTCAACAGCCTGATCCTCGAAGAGGACTTCAGCAGTTTCAGGAAACTGAAATAAAATCCCTGCCGGCCCGGCGGCAAGGCAAGCCCCTGCATTTGCAAACAGCCTTGCCGTCAGGAGAATTTCCGGAAATATACTTTTTATCGATAAAGCATGAACATGATCCCCTGAATCGGATGCCGGGCAAAAAGAATATAAACATCCTGACATTGCTGATATTGCTGTCGGCAGGCTGCATCTTTACAGGCATCCCGCTTCGCGGTCAATATATCTTCAATGTGCTGAACCGTGAAAAAGGCTTTCCTTCCGACGAGGCAGGCAGTATCATGAAGGATGCCGACGGCTTTATCTGGGCGGGCACACGGAACGGGCTGTGCCGCTACGACGGAAGTGAAACCCATATACTCAGGCACAATCCTGCCGACAGCAATTCCATATGCGACAACAACGTGACTTCGATACTTCAGGACCGCGAAGGCCGTATATGGGTGGCCACGGGCAGGGGCATCAGCACCTTCATGCCCGGCGAAAAACACTTCAGGCATTATTTCCATGTGCCCGGCGACAGCAGTTCTTTGACGAAAAATAAGGTGAAGTACCTGCTAGAAAGCCGCTCGGGCCATATCATCGTCGGCACCGATGCCTATGGCATTGATGTGTACGACCCGGAAAGCGGAACCTTCACCAACCATTTGCCATCCGGACAGATCACGGTGGATCAGCCCCGTTTCATCAACACCCTGATCTGCGCCGGCACGGATCCCGGCAACAGCCAACTGATCTGGTTTGGCAGCCAGCTCGGGCTGTTGAGTTTCAATATCCTTACATCCGAATGGCGGCACTTCCCGCTGCTTGCCAACAATGCCTCCGACCCCGGCCTATACACTTCCAGGGAGAACATCATCAGGGACCTGCTGGCCGACGATTCCGGCAAGCTCTGGCTGGGTACCTGGGGCGGCGGCCTCTGTCATCTCGACCCCGAAACGGGCCTTTTCACAATATATAAGTATGAAAGCACCGAACCGGTGAACGGTTACCGGAACAACATCAACGGGATCGGGAAGAAGAACCAAAACGAACTGTGGATACTTGCCGAGCACAAAGGCGTGGCATCCTTTGATATACAAAGCGGTGATTTCCATTTCATAAGGGATCCCGGAACGGGAAGACCGCCGGAGATCAGTCCGGGCGCCATGCTTACGGATGATGAAGGCTTTCTCTGGATCGCCTCCCGCTCGGAAGGGCTGTTCTATTCATGCATCCGTTCCCATCAGTTCGGCTGGCTCGGGATTCCCGGCAATATGCGTGACCTTGCCCCCGACCCTGAACGGGACGATATCCTTTATCTTTCATCGTACCTGCCCTACGGCTCACTCATCACGCTCGACACCGACAGGGAACAATACACGAAAACTGACTACCGGCCCGTTTTCGACGTGAATGAAAACCATTTCATGAATATCCTGCCGATGGATGGCGAGACCTGGCTGGTTGAATCCTACGACCTTTACCGCCATGACAAAGAGCAGGGGAGCATCGCGCATTACGAGGATTTCAACCCGCGCCTCTACACCAATCCCGCGAACGCGGAAGTCCCGTATTTTATCAGCGCCTGTACATCACCTGCCGGAGAACTCTGGCTGGGAACAAAATTTAACGGGATATTCAGGATCGACCCTGCCGCCCGTACCACCATCCATTATCATTTCCCGGATGAAAGCGGGAATATATATTTCAAGGATTTCATATTCTGTCTGTTTCCCGACAGCCGGGGGCACATCTGGTATGGCAGTACCGCCTTCGGCTATTACGATCCAGCCACGCAGGCATTTGTCAACCTCTCCTTTTCCAATGACTTCCCCGAAGCGCCTGTCAGGACGGAGTCGATCAGGTCGATCACCGAAACCCCCGGGGGGCATATCTGGCTGGGCACCGAAAACAACGGCATCATGGTGATCGACCCCCGCGAAGCCCGTTTTGTGGCCGCATATACCGAAAACAACGGACTCCAGGGCAGCCTGGTGAAGAGCATGGCTACCGACAGCCGCGGGCATGTATGGGCCGTTACCGACAAAGCCCTGAACCATATCGATCCGGAAAGCGGAAGCATCCGGAGCTATGACGAAAACTACGGGCTTAGCAGCTTGTTCCGCTGCAAGGCCTCCCCCGGAGGCAGGCTTTTCATCAGTAACAGCGGGGGTATTTACCGCTTTTGCCCCGACAGCATCCGCAGTTACAGCGACAGTGCAAGGCCTTATTTCAGGTCATTCCGGATATTCGACCATGATATTGACCTCGGGCAGGCCGTAAAAGCGGACCGGCATATAGGGCTCAGTCCCGACGAGAATTTCTTTTCGATCGAGTATGGCGCACGCAATTTCCTGAAGCCGGAAAAGACTTTGTTTTCATACAAACTTGAGGGGCTCGACGAGCAATGGATCAATGCAGGAAGCCGTAAATATGTCAGCTATACCAACCTGCCAGGCGGCAGTTACGTTTTCAGGCTCAGGGCGTCGGCGGGCGGAGAGCATTTTGAGGAGATCACCCTGCCCCTTCACATCGGCACACCGTATTATAAAACCACATGGTTTTATACGGTTACGGTCATCCTGTTTTTGTTCTTTTTATACAGCCTCCACCGTTACCGTATGGCACAGGTAAAGAGCCAGGAAAGGATGCAGACCAGATACAACAAGCTCATCAGCGAACTGGAGATGAAGGCCCTGCGGTCGCAGATGAACCCCCACTTCCTGTTCAACAGCCTCAACAGCATCCGCTGCTATGTGCTGAAAGAAGAGTTTGACAACGCCACCGGATATATTACCAAGTTTTCGAAGATGCTGAGGCTCATCCTGCATAACTCCCGCCAAAACCTGATCACACTGGCAGAAGAACTGGAAACACTGCGTATATATATTGAGTTTGAGCAAATGCGTTACGATAATCAGTTCAACTACCTGGAAAACATAGCCGCAGATGTAAATCCCGCCGGCATCATGATACAGCCCATGACCATGCAGCCTTTCGTAGAGAACGCCATCTGGCACGGGCTCATGCCCAAAGAGGGTAACAAGCAGCTTTCGCTGGATATCCGGCTGGAAGGCAGGGTGCTGATCATCAGCATTGAAGACAACGGGGTGGGCAGAAAGCATCCGGCAACAGACAGCAATGGAAGCGGCATCGGAGAGGGCAAATCATACGGACTGCAGATCACGGGCGAGCGCTTTGCCATCATGGAAAAGATAAGGGGGAAAAAGTCGGGCTATGAGATCACCGACCTCTTTGATGAAGAAGGAAAGCCTTGCGGCACCCGCGTAAGGATACATTATGAGATTTAACCCAAGGTAAGATGGAAATAAAAGCAGTCATTGTCGACGATGAAAAGCACAGCCTGGAATCGACGGAGATCCTCATCAGGAAATTCTGCCCCGGCATACGTATCACCGGCCTTGCCGCCTCTCCCGAACAGGGCATTGAGCTTATCGACAGCCTGAAACCCGACCTGGTATTCCTCGACATCGCCATGCCCCGCCTCAACGGTTTTGAACTGCTTCAATCGTTAAAGTACAGGGATTTTGACCTTATCTTCACCACTGCTTACAATGCATATGCCATCAAGGCTTTCAGGGTGAATGCGATCGACTACCTGCTGAAGCCCATCGAAGCGGAAGAGCTGGTCGGCGCGGTGGAAAAGGTCCGCCGGCGAATGGAAGATGCCAAAAAGCTGCACAGTGCAGACCATATCATCCGTAACCTGGAGGATTTGGGAATGAAGCGGTCGCGGCTGGCCCTGCCGGTTGAAGGAAAGATCGTGATGCTCGATCACGAACAGATCATCTATTGCGAATCGGACGGCAACTATACCCGCTTGTTCCTTACCAACGGCGGGAGCATCATGATCAGCCGTACGCTCAAAGACATTGACGATATGCTTCAGGGCCCCGGCTTCATACGCATCCATCATTCCTACCTCGTAAACATCAGGCACGTGAGCCAATACCTGCGCGGCGAAGGCGGAGCGGTCATCCTCAGCAACGGAATACACCTGCGGGTTTCACGCAACAGGAAAAAGGAACTGCTGGCGGCCCTCATGCAGGAGCCTCCTTCCCGTCAATAAGGCGTTTTCTTCATTTAATAGGATAAAGCCGCCATTTATCATGCTTATCCCGTCAACGGATAAATGGCATGTTTTAAATGAATTATTAAGCATAATTTGGCCTGTTCAAAGACACCAATCCTGTTCAAAACAGCTTTAAAAATGAAAAACACTTATAAAAGGCCCGTCATTATCATTACGGGCATCATCATTATGCTTTCAGCTTTCAGCATCCGCGGTTACTCCCAGGGAGTGGCCATCAACAGCAGCGGGGCGGAGCCCGATCCTTCGGCCATGCTCGACATCAGTGCAACCGACAAGGGTATCCTGATCCCCCGCATGACGATGGCCGAACGCAATGCCATCAGTTCACCCCAGACCGGGCTGCTCGTCTTCCAGACCGACAATACCCCCGGCTTTTACTACAATGCCGGCACACCGCCGGCCCCCGGCTGGCAGGCCGCCATCGGACAAGGCGGGCACTGGACAAACAGCGGTGGCAACATCTACTACAACAGCGGCTATGTAGGCATCGGCCTGACCAACCCGGGTTACCAGTTGCATGTGAACCAGATGATGAAAGCTGAAGGCGGTATCTTCGGGGATGGTTCCAGCAGAGTCGCTGTGGGATATGACTTTTGGGGGGGCGAAACAGGCCTTTATGACTGGGATGAAGACAAACTCATTGCCGGGAGACTTGTAGCAGGCACCGTTTACCAATACGGCGGCGAACCCCATTCCAGTGAGGGTCTTTTCATTGACAACGGCAACGTGGGCATCGGTACCGATACGCCCGCCGCCCTGCTGGATGTGACGGGCGACGCCCTCATCTCGGGCCTCACCATCGGTACCGGGAGCAATCCGGAAACAACCAACACGGCCTTAGGCAGGCAGGCGCTGCAAACCAACAGTATTGGAGTGCGGAATACGGCCTCCGGCGCCACTGCCCTGAGAGATAATTCTGGCGGCAGCTGGAATACAGCCACGGGCTACAGCGCACTTGCCCAGAATATCGGCGGAGGAAACAATACCGCCATCGGAAACCAGGCGCTGGCCCTCAACGAAACCGGCAACTACAACACCGCTGTGGGCAGCACGGCGCTGTACTTCAACAAGGGGCGCTCGCGCAGCACGGCCATCGGCCACGAAGCCATGCATTTTGCATTCAACGGTTCGGCTGCGGTGGATAGCTACAATACCGCCGTAGGGTTCGGAGCGCTGCGCGGCAATGCCAATCCTAACAATAATTCGGGGCAATACAACACCGCCGTGGGCGATCAGGCGCTCTGGTCAAACAGAAATGGCAGCCATAACACAGCCACCGGCCGCGGGGCATTGTACACCAATACCAGCGGAGAAAATAACACGGCCACGGGCCAGCAGGCCCTGTACCTGAATACAACAGGCACACATAACTATGCGGGTGGAAGCCAGGCGCTTTACAACAACACTGCAGGCATTGCCAACGTAGCTGCCGGTTACCGGGCGGGCTACGGGATTACCGAAGGCGACAACAACATCTTTGTAGGTTACCAGGCAGGCCACGATATCACCACCGGCAACGACAATATCGTTATCGGAAATAACATTACGACTCCGCTGCCCGCCGGCGACAAGCAACTTGTGCTTGGCGCACAGGAACTGCTCTACGGCGACCTCGACAACCTGTATATCGGCATAGGCACCACAAGCCCGGCCGCAAAGTTGCACGTAAACGGCACCGGCCCGGGCGAAGGAAATGTGGTGTTTGCCGGGGAATTTAAGGCCCTTCCCGGCGATCCTCCTGTATCCGGGGCAGGCACACGCATGATGTGGTATCCTGATAAAGCGGCTTTCAGGGCCGGAGATGTTACAGGTTCAAATTGGAACAAAGACAGTATCGGCAATTATTCTGTGGCTTTAGGATATAATACAAAAGCCATTCAAGACTATGGCATTGCAATAGGCAACGAAAACGTTGCCAGAAATATCGGGTCAATTGCTTTAGGTTCATTTCTGAGGTCAGCAGGATACAGTAGCCTGGCAACCGGACACAACACAACTGCATCGGGGCATTACAGTTTTTCAGGTGGTTTTAACACGAATGCACAAGGCGATCACAGCATGGCCCTAAATGCCTTTACAACTGCCTATTCGGCCTATGAAACTGTTATTGGACGGTATAATACACTTTATACCCCCCTGAGTACAACATTATGGAATAGTAATGACAGGCTTTTTGTAATTGGGAACGGCACTTCATCCATTTCATCAAGTAATGCCCTGACAGTTTTAAAAAATGGCAATATTGGGCTTGGCACCGACAGCCCCGATGTAAAACTCGATGTCAGCGGCGATGCCCGTATTGGCACCAATGGGGTTGTTATTAACGAAATCCTGCTTTTGGAAGGCACCTCCGGAAATGGGACAACCGATGTTTCATATCCAAGCGGTTATCATAAAGATAACACTATTATCCTTCATTTTCAAATTCTAAATTCGGTGAATTCCTGGGTGAGTGAAGGTGCTTATACTAATGGAAATCCTAATTCCATTTTATCAAACCTAACCGATGACGAAATTATGATCCTTCATCAGGGACAAAATGCAAGGCCTTATAAAATATTGGTTTTAAGAACGAATTAGGGAAGTCCAAAAGTTACTGTTGTTTCTAATGTTCAATAGCGGTATACTAAAATATCCTGAATTTTTTTTCAACATTTTTTAAAATATTGCTGAAAATGCGAGTCGGGAGTTACAAAATCAAATGAATAAGCGGCAGCCATTTCACCAAACACTTAAACCATCAATCCCTTTGTTATCCTTAATTTGATTAACCCTTTAAAATCAGCTTTTTCTTACGATCAAGGACAGTGACGATGTACTCCGGAGCCCCGGCTTCATACGCATCCATCATTCCTGCCTCGTAAACATCAGGCACGTGAGCCAATACCTGCGCGGCAAAGGAGGAGCGGTCATCCTCAGCAACGGAATACGCCTGCAGGTTTCACGCAACAGGAAAAAGGAACTGCTGGCTGCCCTCATGCAGGAGCCTCCTTCCCGTCAATAAGGCGTTTTCTTCATTTAATAGGATAAAGCCGCCATTTATCATGCTTATCCCGTCAACGGATAAATGGCATGTTTCCAAATGAAATATTGAACATAATTTGGCTTGTTCAAAGACACCAATCCTGTTCAAAAAAATCAAAAAAATGAAAAACACCATCAACAGGCACGCCATGGTCATTACTGGCATGATCATGCTACTTTCAGTTTTCAGTCTCCGGGGCTATTCCCAGGGAGTGGCCATCAACAGCAGCGGGGCGGAGCCCGACCCTTCGTCCATGCTCGACATCAGTGCAACCGACAAGGGCATCCTGATCCCCCGCATGACGATGGCCGAACGCAATGCCATCAGTTCACCCCAGACCGGGCTGCTCGTCTTCCAGACCGATAACACCCCCGGCTTTTACTACAATGCAGGCACACCGGCGGCCCCCGGCTGGCAAGCCGCCATCGGACAAGGCGGGAACTGGACAAACAGCGGTGGCAACATCTACTACAACAGCGGCAATGTAGGTATCGGCCTGACCAACCCCGGTTACCAGTTGCATATACAACTGATGATGAAAGCTGAAGGCGGGATCTTCGGGGATGGTTCCAGCAGAGTCGCTGTGGGCTACGACTTTTGGGGGGGCGAAACAGGCCTTTATGACTGGAATGAAGACAAACTCATTGCCGGGAGACTTGTAGCAGGCACTGTTTACCAATACGGCGGCGAACCCCATTCCAGTGAGGGCCTTTTCATTGACAACGGCAACGTGGGCATCGGCACCGATACGCCCGCCGCCCTGCTGGATGTGACAGGCGACGCCCTCATTTCGGGCCTTACCATCGGTACCGGGAGCAATCCGGAAACCACCAACACGGCCTTAGGCAGCCAGGCGCTGCAAACCAACAGCATTGGAGTGCGGAATACGGCCGCCGGCGCCACTGCCCTGAGAGATAATTTTGGCGGCAGCTGGAACACAGCCACGGGCTACAGCGCACTTGCCCAGAATATTGGCGGATCCAACAATACCGCCATCGGCAACCAGGCGATGGCCCTCAACGAAACCGGCAACTACAACACCGCTGTAGGCAGCACGGCGCTGTATTTCAACAAGGGGCGCTCTCGCAGCACGGCCATCGGCCACGAAGCCATGCATTTTGCATTCAACGGTTCGGCTGCGGTGGATAGCTACAATACCGCCGTAGGGTTCGAAGCGCTGCGCGGCAATTCCAATCCTGTCAATAATTCGGGGCAATACAACACCGCCCTGGGCGACCAGGCGCTCCGGTCAAACCGTGATGGCAGCCGTAACACAGCCACTGGCCGCGGGGCGCTGTACACCAATACCAGCGGAGAAAACAACACGGCCACGGGCCAGCAGGCCCTGTACCTGAATACAACAGGCACACATAACTATGCGGGTGGAAGCCAGGCGCTTTACAACAACACCACAGGCATTGCCAACGTAGCTGCCGGTTACCGGGCGGGCTACGGGATTACCGAAGGCGACAACAACATCTTTGTAGGTTACCAGGCAGGCCACGATATCACCACCGGCAACGACAATATCGTTATCGGAAATAACATTACGACTCCGCTGCCCGCCGGCGACAAGCAACTTGTGCTTGGCGCACAGGAACTGCTCTACGGCGACCTCGACAACCTGTATATCGGCATAGGCACCACAAGCCCGGCCGCAAAGTTGCACGTAAACGGCACCGGCCCGGGCGAAGGAAATGTGGTGTTTGCCGGGGAATATAAGCTCATTTCACCTGTAGGAGATCCTCCAGTATCCGGGGCAGGCACGCGCATGATGTGGTATCCTGATAAAGCGGCTTTCAGAGCCGGAATGGTGGACGATGATGAATGGGATAAGGCCAATACAGGTGATTTTTCTGTTGCCATAGGTGTGAACACAAGGGCCTCAGGGGACGGTAGCGCAGCATTTGGATGGTTTACAAGTGCGGATGGAGATGCTTCTACAGCATCGGGCTATGTGGCTGAGGCTTCAGGACATTATGCCACAGCAATGGGACATAACTGCATCGCCTCAGGAGATGGTTCCACGGCCCTGGGATTTGGAACTGTCGCTACCGGATACGCTTCCACGGCAATGGGGTCGAGCACAATAGCTTCAGGACTTTACTCCACAGCAATGGGACGTGAAACTGAGGCTGTGGGAGATTACTCCACGGCAATGGGATATCAAACTCTGGCTACGGGATACTATTCCACGGCAATGGGAGGTGGTACCCTGGCCTCAGGAGAAGGTGCAACGGCAATGGGGGCTTGGTCAAATGCTTCAGGATCCGCTTCCATCGCAATGGGGCATGCATCAGAGGCATCAGGAGATTATTCAACAGCAATGGGATCGCTTTCTAAAGCAGTTGGAGAAAGTTCCTTTGCTATCAACCTTTCAAACATTGTCGGTCCTGATGTCGGCGCAAACACCTTTCAAATTTCAGGTGCCGCATCCATCGGCGGCAACGTAGCCTGGACCAACTACAGCGACAAAAGGCTCAAGAAAGATATTGAATACATAAAGCCGGAGGATAACCTTCAAAAGATCATGCAGCTCAATGCCGTGCGTTATCGCTGGAAGGAACACGACAATCTGCTTAACCTCGGCTTCATTGCCCAGGATGTGGAAGGCATCGTGCCCGAATCGGTCCGCTACGATGAAGCGAACGACATTTACAGCATGGAATATACGGCCATCATCCCCGTGCTGGTGGAAGCCATGAAGGAGCAGCAGGCCACGATCGTAAGCCAGCAGGCCCTGATCGGTGAACTCATGCAAAGGGTGAAGGCCCTTGAGGAAAAGCGCCGGGATTAGCCGCTTCTGAGGGCAACAGGCGCCACAGGCGCCATGCCGTTTATTCATTAAGCCGATTCCCGGCACCGGAAACCCGGGTCGGTGGTTCAAGCCGGGGATTAATGCCATTTATTCTTAACTTTGGTCCCTGCCGGGAATACAAAGGATACTACATGCTTTGTATCTTTGCATGAAAAGACCAACGATGGCCGTTGCCAAAAAATTCGGTGCCTTTGCGGGTGTGTTCACCCCATCCATCCTGACCATACTGGGTGTGATCATGTACATGCGCCTTGGCTGGGTGGTGGGACAGGCAGGCCTGATCACGGCACTGGGCATCATCCTTCTCTCGCATGTCATCTCCGTTTCCACCGGCCTCAGCATATCGAGCATCGCCACCGACAAGAAGATCCGCACCGGCGGCATCTACTATATATTGTCGCGCAGCCTGGGGCTGCCCATGGGCGGGTCGATCGGCATCACCATGTTCGTGGGGACCTCCCTCAGCATTGCCTTGTATATTATCGGTTTCGCGGAGAGTTTCCTGGGCATTGAAATGATCAGGGAAATGACCGGCCTGGGCGACGGCATCCGCGATTACCGCATCCTGGGGACCATCATGTTGTTCGTTCTCGCCTTTATTGCCTATATCAGCACCTCATTGGCCATAAAGGCGCAGTTCTATATCATGGGAGCCATTGTCCTTTCGCTTGCTTCCATTGCCGCCGGGCTGTTTTCGGGCAATGCCGGCGAAACCGCTGATGTGGCCCTGCTGCCTGTAGCCGGCGGGGTTCCCGTAACCACCGTCTTTGCCGTTTTCTTTCCTGCCGTAACAGGCTTCACCGCCGGTGTGGCCATGTCGGGTGATCTGAAGAACCCCCGCAGGAGCATACCCCTTGGCACCATGGCAGCCATCGGCACCGGTCTGCTTGTGTACGTGGGCCTTGCCGTGGGCTTTGCCCTTTTCACCGACCGGGGGCTTCTGCTCACCGACAATAATTTTCTGATGAAAATTGCCTGGTCATCGCCGCTGGTGGTGGCCGGGATCTGGGGCGCCACCCTCAGTTCGGCATTGGGCGGCATCCTTGGCGGGCCGAGGATACTGCAGGCCATGTCGCGCGACCGCATCACCCCAAAGCTATTCGGCAAAGGCTTCGGCATCAACAACGAGCCGCGCAATGCCCTGCTCATGACCTTCCTCATCGCCGAAGCCGGCATCCTCATCGGCGAACTCAACGTGGTGGCCGCCATCGTTACCATGTTCTACATTGCTGCATACGGCTTCATCAACCTTGCATTTGCGCTCGAAAAATGGGCCAGCGCCGACTTCCGGCCCGGCTTCCGCATATCCAAATGGGTAGGCATCATCGGGTTTGCCGCCTGTTTCGGGGTGATGTTCAAACTCGACACCCCGGTGATGTTCCTGGCCATGATCATCCTGGCAGGCATTTACATGTATATCCGGCGCAAAAAGCTGGAACTCGACTTCGGCGACGTATGGCAGAGCGTGTGGTCGTCCATCGCCCGCAGCATCCTCCACCGCATCGACCGCAAAGGCATAGAGGAGCGCAACTGGCGGCCCAACATCATCCTTTTCAGCGGCGGAAGCAAACAAAGGCCCCACCTCATACAGTTTGGCAAAGACCTTGCCGGCAAACAGGGTTTCCTCTCAAACTTCGACCTCATCCTCAACGCCTCCTCAAACGTTTTGTTCAAGAAACACCAGCAATCGGTCGATGATGAATTCAGCCGCGAAAACTCAGGCATCTTCACCAGACGGCATGAGTGCAAGGACGTGTACGAAGGCATCGAAGCCATTGCCAGCACCTACGGCTTTTCAGGCGTGGAGCCCAACACCATCCTTTTCGGGTGGGCCCGGCAGAGCCAGGACCCCGTCCGCTTCGCGAAAATGGTCAGGACACTGTCCATGCTCGACCTGAACATCCTCATGATGGACTACGACAAGGATGTGGGTTTCGGGAAACGGGAGATCATCGACGTGTGGTGCCGCGGCGGCGGAAACAATGCCAACCTGGTGCTCGCCCTGGTCAAGTTCATGTGGATGTCGGAAACATGGAAAAACGCCCGGGTCAGGCTGCTCATCATCAACCCTTATAATGATGACAAGGAGATGCTCACCGCCGACCTGGAACAGGTGCTGGAGGAGGCACGGATGGAAGCGGAGATCAAGATCATCAACAACCAGATAGAAAAACGTCCGGTCACGGAACTCATCCAGATCGAATCATCCAATTCCGATATCGTCTTTCTCGGGGTTCCGGATATCAGGGAAGGTGAAGAGCAGCACTATGTTGACCAGGTAAACAGGCTGTGCACCAATGTCGGCACAGTGGTACTCGTCAAGGCATCCTCCTATTTCAAGAACCTTGAGATCGGCCGCGACAAGGAGGTGTACCGGCTTGAAAAAACCGGATTGTCGGATGATGACCTGGAACTGGTGGTCAGCCGGCGGATCAGGATCCCCGAGATCACATACCCGCAGGATATTACGGCCGCCGCCCACCTCCGCAGCCTGTTCAATGCCGTGAAGGAGATGAACGAAGCGGCCTTCGCCGATCACATCTTCGACCTTTTCAACCTGAACAGGCAGGTCTATCCCGAAATCGTGGAAAGCGCCAATGCCGTGCTTGCCCGGCTCAGGGCGCAGGCCCTTGGGACCGGCAAGAAAAGCGAATGGAAAACCGCCGTTGTTAAAGCCTTCGGGGAGATCTTCGAACAATGCCTGACGATCACCAAAGAACAGGAAGAGAAGGTTTTTGAAAAACAGGGGGAGATACTCGGCGAGATGATTGCCCACTACCGGCAAAGATGCCTTGAAGTGAGGGAAAATGCACCGGGGGCTTTCATAAGGGAACTCATGCCCGGAGCGCTGCGCATCAGGCGGGGCGACAGCCTTAAAACCATCCTGTTAAAGGTCAGGAAAAGGCTTACGCCCGGCAAAGACGGCAAAAAAACACAAAAAGTGCATTACGGCAAGCTCGTGGCCGCCTACTTCGACAACCCTGTATTTGCCGAACTCACCGGTGTATTGCAAAACTGGGGCATGATCAGCCTGCAGCAAATGATCAAAACACACGGGCTTAATAACAAGATCTTCGACACCTTCTTCCTGCTCTTCAAGGCCGAAAACGGAGAAGAGGCTGCAAAGCTGACAGACGAAAGGATGGCCAGGCACCGCGAATACATTGAACAGATTGACAAGCTCAACGAGGCTTCCCTGCAGACCTTCTACAACCTGCTGCTTAACAAGACCTTTTTCCTTGTCAGCCTCATAGGCCGCGACCTGGAAGCGGTGAACATCAACGGGGCCATCGCCGCCGCCCGGCGTTCGGCGAGGGAACAGAAAGAAGCGGCAGCGGTCTTCGGCTCCATCCCCGCAAAATGGAAAAAGAACCAGCAAATGCTCAACAACTACACAGGTCTGGAGATCATGTTGTTCGATTTCATCATCGGGGGCATGAACATCCTCGACGGTCTGCATACCTTTCTCGGCAGGCAGATCGACCGCCATTACCTTGACAGGCTCAGTGGCATCGAAGCGGCCGCCGGGCATTCAACAAGGATCTACCACGACCTGCTGGCCGATCTGATCAACGGCACCGATTCCGTGGCCTTTGAGCAGGTATGCACTGACAAGCTTGACCGCAGTATGGAAGCGCTCAACGCGCTCAGGGCCGGATTCATTGAAAAGATCGAACTCACCGACCGCCGCGTTTACGACAACTTCAAGGCAGATCAGTTTACGGGCCATGCCGGCACAAGCCTGCGGATACGCAAACTGCTTGATTATGTGCTGCAGCGGGAGTTCATCCTGCCCATCGAAACCGTGGGAGCGGAAACCATATCCTGGTTCAGGAAAGAGATGGAAGAAACCCTGCAACAGGCCGGGGAATGTAAGGCCGTGGCATCCATGCTGAAGAACGACCGCAGCCTCGTTTCCGGGATGCCCGGCTTGCAAAAGTATACCGCGGCCTTCGCGGTGCAGATGTCAGAGGCTGTCAAAAACAAAACCCGCCTCCTCAACCAGATCAGGGAGCGCAGCAATGCCCTGGCCGACAAGTTCTCGCTGCATGCCGTCACGAAGCGGCGCGACCTGCTCAGGAAATTCACCCGCTGACCGCTTCCCGGCCGCTGCTATTCATAAATATTCTGAATTGCCGGCTTTCGGCCGCGGAATTTCAAATTTTTCTATTTTAGCACGGGAATACAAACCGGCCTTTCTGACAGGTTTCCGGCTAAAAATCAATAACTCCTGTTATCCGCCAGGGATAACAGCCAAGAAAAGCATTATGATCACAAAAGCGATTACCGATCCTGAGAGCATTGTTGTTGTGGGGGGGTCGAACGACATCCGCAAGCCCGGCGGCAAGGTGCTGAAGAACATCATCGACGGGGGTTACCGTGGCGGCCTGTATGTGGTAAACCCGAAGGAGGAAGAGGTTCTGGGGGTTAAGTGTTATGCCGATCCGGCCGGGCTTCCCGCTGCAGACCTGGCCATCATGGCCATTGCCGCCCGGCACATTCCGGGCACGGTTGAACTGCTGGCCCGCGACAAAGGCACGCGCGGCTTCATTGTTCTGTCGGCGGGTTTCAGCGAGGAGGGCGAGGCCGGCCGGCTGCTTGAGGAGGAGCTCGTCCGTATCGTCAACAGCACCGGCAGCAGCCTCATCGGGCCCAACTGCATTGGCGTGCTCACGCCGGCCTATCACGGGGTGTTCACCATGCCCATACCCCGGCTCGACATGCAGGGATGCGATTTTATCAGCGGCTCCGGCGCCACGGCCTGCTTCATCATGGAAGCCGGCATCCCCAGGGGGCTGCCCTTTGCCAGGGTGTTCAGTGTGGGCAACAGCGCCCAGCTCGGGGTGGAAGAGATCCTGAAATACATGGACGAAACCTATCAGGATGGCGTAAGCCCGAAGGTGAAACTATTATATATTGAGAACATTGACAAGCCTGCCATGCTGCTCAGGCATGCCGCATCCCTCATCAGGAAGGGCTGCCGCATTGCCGCCGTCAAGGCCGGCTCCTCGGAGGCGGGCAGCCGTGCCGCCACCTCCCATACGGGTGCCCTGGCCAGCTCCGACACGGCCGTCGACGCCCTCTTCGCCAAAGCCGGCATCGTACGCTGCTACGGGCGCGAAGAGCTCATCAGCGTGGCCGGCATATTCATGTATCCCCGTCCGGCCGGGAAAAGGATGGCCATCATCACCCATGCCGGCGGACCGGCGGTGATGCTGACCGATGCGCTCTCGGAAAACGGCATGCAGGTGCCGCCCATCGACAACGAACATGCCGGCAAGCTGCTGGACGGGCTGCACCCCGGATCCTCGGTGGCCAACCCCATCGACTTCCTGGCAACGGGCACGGCATCGCAACTGGGCACCATCATCGACTACTGCGACCGGAAGTTCGACGAGGTCGACGCCATGGCGGTGATCTTCGGCACGCCGGGGCTCTTCCCCATCGACGACGTGTATGAGGTGCTGGACGAAAAGATGCGTGCAAGTGCCAAGCCCCTCTATCCCATCCTCCCCTCCACCCTCACCGCCGCCGGGGAGATCAGAACCTTTATAGAAAAAGGAAGGGTGGTATTCTCCGATGAAGTGGTTTTCGGGAAGGCACTGGCAAAGGTGATGAACACACCCGCTCCCGCCCTGCAGCATCCCGAGCTGCCCGCCATCGACACCGTTGCCGTGCGCAGGGTGATCGACGACTGCCATGGCGGCTACATTGAGCCGGGGCAGATACAGGCCCTGCTGGATGCTGCCGGCATTCGGCGCATTCCCGAGATGCTGGCCTCAGACGCGAAAAGCGCCGTGCAGGCGGCGGCCGGCCTTGGCTACCCGGTGGTGATGAAAGCCGTGGGACCGCTACACAAATCCGACGTAGGCGGCGTGATCCTCAACATAAACGGAGAAACGCAGGCGCGGCAAGCCTTCCGGAGCATCATGACCATCAAGGATACCCATGCGGTGCTCATCCAGCCCATGGTGAGCGGCACGGAGCTCTTCGCCGGCGCCAGGCACGAACCCAAATTTGGTCACCTGATCATGTGCGGCATGGGCGGCATCTTCATCGAAACGTTGCGCGACGTCAGCGCCGGGCTGTGCCCCATCGCACGGGATGAAGCGCTGGCCATGATCCGTAAGCTGAAAAGCTATAAGATCATCCAAGGGGTGCGCGGACAAAAGGGCGTGGACGAAGAAGTATTCGCCGAAGTCATCACCCGGCTGTCGGCCCTGCTCATCGCCGCACCGGAGATCAGCGAGATGGACCTGAACCCGCTCATCGGTAGCGGAAGCACGGTCATCGCGGTAGACGCCAGGATCCATGTCGGCAAATCATAAACAAACATGCTTTTATGATCATAAAAATCATTGTTATCGCCCTTTATGCCCTGATGATCATCCTGGTCGGGATTGCAGGGATGCGCAAGACACGTTCCTTTAACGACTTCTTCCTGGGCGGCGGGAAGGTGGGGCCATGGATGACCGCTTTCTCATACGGCACCGCCTATTTCAGCGCCGTGCTCTTCATCGGCTTCGCCGGTAAGATCGGCTGGAATTTCGGCTATTCAGGGCTCTGGATCGCGCTCTTCAATGCCCTGGCCGGGGTATTGCTGGTATGGGGTCTCTTTGGATGGAAGATCAAGCGCATCGCCATCGAATACAAGGTGAGCACACTCTGCGAGTACCTCGAAAAGCGCTACGAAAGCCCTTTCATGAAGCTCAGCGGGGCCCTGGTCATCTTCATCTTCATGATCCCCTATTCTGCCGCGGTATTCATGGGATTGTCGTACCTTTTCACCTCCAACTTCAACCTCGAATACTGGCATGCACTGCTCTTCATCGGCATATTTACGGCCACCTACATCGTGCTGGGCGGCTATAAGTCGATGGCCATGATCGACATGATCTTCGGCTTCATCATGACGGCGGGGGTCATCGTGCTGTACTTTTCCACCGTCAGGGAAGGTGGCGGTATGGCAGCCATCACGGAAAGTCTCCGTAAGATTGACGGCGGGCTGGTGACGGCCAGCGGCCCGGCGGGCTTCTGGCCGCTCTTCTCGCTGATCTTCCTGACGAGTGCGGCCCCCTTCGCCATGCCGCAACTGGTACAGAAGTTCTATGCCATCCGCGACCGCAAGGCAGTACGAACGGGGATGATCGCCTCCACCCTCTTTGCCCTGCTGATCGGCGGCGTGGCCTATTACATCGGTGCCAGCACACGGGTGTTCATCGCCCCCGGCGACCCCGCCTTCAGCCATGTTTTCCAGTCGGGCACGCCCATCTACGACAGGCTCATGCCCGAGCTGCTCTCCAAGGTGATCCCCGCCTCGCTCTCGGTGCTCATCCTGCTGCTCATCCTCTCGGCCTCCATGTCGACGCTGGCGGCGCTGGTGCTCATCAGCAGTTCGTCGGTGACCAAAGACTTTTACCACGGGTTTATCAACCGGAATGCCGGCGACGGCACGCTCACGCGGCTGATGCGCATTTCGAGCGGCTTCTTCGTGTTGTTGTCGGTGCTGCTGGCCTGGCTCGACTTCGACACCATTGTCACCATCCTCGGCATCTCCTGGGGTGCTTTGGGCTCCTTTTTCCTGGGTCCTTTCATCTGGGGCATGCTGATGAAGCGTGCCGGCCGGACCGGCGCCATCGTATCCGGTTTCGGCGGGCTTGCCACCTGCCTCATCCTGTATGCCGCCGGTGAGCCATCGCCTTCGGCGGGAACCATCGGCATGCTCACCTCGCTGGCACTCAACCCGCTCGTCAGCCTGATATTTCCTAAACCCCTTGCCAGCCGTGCCTAAATGCCTGCCGACATATATGCTCGTGGCAATCCTGCTCAGCTCCCCGAAGCTGTTTGCCCAGGAAGACGCTGAGGAAAAGGCCGGCTGGGGCATTCGTTTCAGCGGTTTTATAAATGCGCAGGCCTTCTTCGACAGCCGTAAGATCGTTGAATCGCGGGCGGGCATGGTGAGCCTGTACCCCGCCCCCGCCGCTTACGATGCCGGAGGCCGCGACCTTAACGCCCGCGCCGGCTTCAACCAGGCGGCCATGACCACCCGGCTGCGCGGCAGCATCAGCGGCCCCGGTGCCCTGGGCGCCAGCCTGAGCGCCGTGATCGAAACAGACTTTACAGGCTCCTCCAACGCCGACAACAACGGCCTGCGGCTGCGCGAGGCATGGGTGGGCCTCGACTGGCCAAGGGCCTCGCTGCTCATCGGGCAGTACTGGCACCCGCTCTACCTTCCCGAATCAAGGCCCGGCACCATCGGGCTGAACCTGGGCGCACCCTTTCACCCCTTTGCAAGGCATAACCAGCTCAGGTTCACCTGGAAGACAGGAGATATCAGGCTGGTGGCCGTGGCGGCCTCCCAGCGCGACTATGCCAGCGACGGTCCCGCCGGACGTTCGCCCAAATATCAGCACCATGCCGTGATCCCCAATATGCACCTGCAACTGCAATGGAATCCCGGCGAACACCTCTTTGGCTTCGGGATCGATTATAAGGCCATCCAGCCCCGCCTGGCGGTGGAAATGCCCGGACAGCAGGCACGCAGGAGCAGAGAAAAAGTGGAGTCGCTGGCCGCTACCGCCTTCATGAAGCTCGACTACCCGCGATTTTCAATAAAATGGCAGGCCGTGGCGGGGCAAAACCTCACGGAATTCATCATGCTGGGCGGCTATGTGGAGAAGAGGGTCGACAGCCTGCAGCAGGTGATCACCTACACGCCCACCGCCCAGCTTTCGGCCTGGACCGACATTGCCACCAAAGGCAGGTCGTTCCGCCTCGGGCTCCTGGGCGGCTATGCCGTCAACCTCGGCTACAGCGGGCCTGTACAGGGCGTGTATTACGGCATGGGCGAGGAAGTGGCCTGGCTGTACCGCATCTCGCCCCGCGCCGAATGGCATAGCGGCAGGCTCATGCTCGCCCTCGAACTGGAATACACGGCCGCCGCCTACGGAACGCCCGACAAGAACGGACTGGTAAGGAACACATATGTAAAAGGGAATCTGCGAAGCCTGCTGGCTGCATTCCTTTTCTTTTAAGAATAATTTTTATATTTGGCTGCTCAATCCGGATAATTATGAAAGATACACCCATCAACCACCACATCGTTACCCAGAAGATCATGGAAAGCCCCATTGAGAGCGTTGGAAGGTCGACCATCAGGGACATCAAGAAGCTGGTCGACGAGATCGAGGCCGCTACGGGCGAAAAGTATATCAGGATGGAGATGGGCATCCCGGGCCTCCCCCCCGCCAAGATCGGCATAGAGGCCGAGATCGAGGCACTCAGAAAAGGCATACCGGCCATATACCCCGACATCTTCGGCGTGGCCCATCTGAAGAAGGAGATCTCGCGCTTTGTGAAGCTGTTCCTGAACATCGACGTGAGCCCGGAAAGCTGCGTGCCCACCGTGGGCTCCATGCAGGCCGGCTTTGCCACCTTCCTCACCGTGAACCGCATGAAAAAGGGTAAGGATACCACCCTCTTCATCGACCCCGGCTTCCCCGTGCACAAACAGCAGCACCGCGTGCTGGGCGCCAAACAGGAATCGTTCGATGTTTATAATTTCCGGGGCGACAAGCTCAGGGACAAGCTGGAGTCATACCTCAGCAAGGGCCATATCTGCAGCATTCTCTACAGCAACCCCAACAATCCTTCATGGATCTGTTTTACCGAAAAGGAGCTGAAGATCATTGCCGAGCTCGCCGACAAGTACGATGTGGTGATCCTGGAAGATCTGGCCTATTTCGGGATGGACTTCCGGCAGGATTTCTCGAAACCCGGGGAGCCTCCCTACCAGCCTTCTGTTGCGCATTATACCGATCATTACATCCTTTTCATATCAAGTTCGAAGGTATTCAGCTATGCCGGGCAGCGCATCGGCATGATGGTGATCTCCGACAATCTGTACCAACGCCGTTTCCCCGACCTGAAGCGCTTCTACACTTCCGACCAGCTCGGCTACGCCATGGTTTTCGGATCCCTTTACGCCCTTTCGTCGGGCACCGCCCATACCCCGCAATATGGCCTGGCTGCCATACTCAAAGCCGTTAACGACGGCGAATATGACTTTCTGGAAGTCGTAAAGGAGTACGGGGAAAAGGCCAAAATCATGAAAAAGCTCTTTACCGACAACGGTTTCAGTATCGTCTACGATAAAGACGAGGATGAGCCCATTGCCGACGGTTTTTATTTTACCTTTTCCTATCCGGGGCTTACGGGGGAAGAACTGCTGAACGAGCTGATCTATTACGGCATCAGTGCCATCTCGCTGGCCATCACCGGCAGTGAGCGGCTGGAAGGCATCCGCGCCTGCGTGAGCCTGGTCGGGCGCGAACAGTTCCCCGACCTGGAGTACAGGCTGAAGAAATTCAGGGAGGATCACCCCGTAAAATGATCCTGACAGGAACCGCCTCCCCTATCATTCCTGCATCTATCAAAAGCCTCTGAAAGCATCCCCGGCACACCGGAAATGTCTTTTTACATTTTTTTGTGTGACGTTTCTTGATTTTGGGTATTAACAGATAAATGACGTACTGCAGCCGGCAAGGGAGGTACTTCCTCCTTCGCTTCGCTCACTCGTCAGGAAGACCAGTAGAAGTAATGAACATTATCTGTTATGAAGGCAGGGAAGAGATATTGGGTGTATATCATGACCAACAGCAGTAAAAATGTGATTTACATTGGCGTTACTAACAATTTGACACGCAGGGTTCATGAACATGAGCGTGGGAATGAAAATGGTTTTTCAAAGAAATACCGTTGTTATTATCTAATCTATTTCGAGGAGTTCAGAAGCATTAATCGTGCAATCAGAAGAGAAAAAGAACTCAAAGGCTGGCGCAGATCCAAAAAAGATGCCTTGATAAGTTCCTTCAATCCACAATTAAACTTTCTGAATAACCGGATAAAAACCAGCTGAAAGCATCCCCGGCATACCGGAAATGTCATTTTACATTTTTTTGTGTGACGTTTTTTGATTTTGGGTATTAACAGATAGATGACGTACTGCAGCCGGCAAGGGAGGTCCTTCCTCCTTCGCTTCGCTCACTCGTCAGGAAGACCAGTAGAAGTAATGAACATTATCTGTTATGAAGGCAGGGAAGAGATATTGGGTGTATATCATGACCAACAGCAGTAAAAATGTGATTTACATTGGCGTTACTAACAATTTGACACGCAGGGTTCATGAACATGAGCGTGGGAATGAAAATGGTTTTTCAAAGAAATACCGTTGTTATTATCTAATCTATTTCGAGGAGTTCAGAAGCATTAATCGTGCAATCAGAAGAGAAAAAGAACTCAAAGGCTGGCGCAGATCCAAAAAAGATGCCTTGATAAGTTCCTTCAATCCACAATTAAACTTTCTGAATAACCGGATAAAAGTCAGCTGAAAGCATCCCCGGCACGCAAGAAATGTCATTAAAAACCAACTGTCATCCTGAAGGAGCGAAGCGACTGAAGGAGCGAAGCGACTGAAGGAGCGACTGAAGGAACAGCCAATAATTTATACCCATTATAAATTAGCTGCCCGCTTTTTAAATAAGCCGCATCCTCCCCATTCATTTTGCGAAAAATCGTACTTTCGTAGCACTTAATTTCACTGCATAAGATCAATCAATAAACCAGAAATTATGGCAAAGTTCAAGGGAGCGATCGTTGTAGACATTGACCGTTGCAAGGGTTGCGAAGTATGCGTTGGTGCCTGCCCGCACGATGTGATCGGCATGGCCAGGGAAGTGAACATCAAAGGCTACAGGTATGCCTATATGGTCAATCCCGAAGCCTGCGTGGGTTGCGCCAACTGCGCCGTGGTTTGTCCTGACGGCGTGATCACGGTTTACAGGAAAAGAGTTGATCAATAACACTGACAAATTATAACGATCATGGGCGAATTAAAGCTAATGAAAGGAAATGAGGCGATTGGCGAAGCGGCCATCAGGGCCGGTGTCGACGCCTATTTCGGATATCCCATCACCCCGCAGTCGGAGGTGATCGAATACCTGATGGCAGAAAAACCCTATGAGACCACCGGCATGGTGGTGTTACAGGCCGAGAGCGAAGTGGCTGCCATCAACATGGTATACGGTGCCGCCGGCTCGGGAAAGAAGGTGATGACTTCCTCTTCCAGCCCCGGCATCAGCCTGAAGCAGGAAGGGATCTCATACATGGCCGGCGCCGAGCTGCCGTGCGTGATCCTGAACGTGGTACGGGGCGGCCCCGGGCTGGGAACCATACAGCCTTCGCAGGCCGACTACTTTCAGGCCGTGAAAGGCGGCGGACACGGCGATTACCACACCATAGTGCTGGCGCCCGCCTCGGTACAGGAGATGGCCGACTTCGTTGCCAAAGGCTTCGAACTGGCTTTCAGATACCGCACTCCGGTGATGATCCTCAGCGACGGCCTCATCGGGCAGATGATGGAAAAGGTGGTGATGCCGGAATTCACGCCCCGCTGGACCGAAGAGGAGATCATCAAAAATGCACCCTGGGCCACCACCGGCAAACCCGCCACGCGCGAACGCAACATCATCACCTCCCTCGACCTCGACTCGGGAAGGCAGGAACAGCATAACCTGCATCTCCAGAAGAAATACAGGGAAATAAGGGAAAAAGAAGTGCTGTACGAAGAGATCATGTGCGATGACGCCGAATACCTCTTCGTCGCCTTCGGCTCCAGCGCGCGCATCGCGCAAAAGGCCATCAAACTGGCCCGCGACAAAGGCATCAAAGCAGGGCTGCTGCGCCCCGTCACGCTATACCCCTTCCCTACCGATGTGATCAAAAAGCTCTCGATGCAGGTAAAGGGCATCCTCTCGCTCGAGCTGAACGCCGGACAGATGGTCGAAGACATCCGCCTCTCGGTGGGATGCAACATTAAGGTTGAACACTTCGGGCGGATGGGCGGCATCATCCACAGCCCCGCCGAAGCATTACAGGCACTTGAAGATAAAATCATAGGAGGATAAGGCATGAACAAGGAAATATTATCAGACATCATCAGCGAAGAGAACCTGGTCTACAGGAAAACCCCGCTCATGACCAACAACATCCTCAGCTACTGCCCCGGCTGCGGCCACGGCACCACCCACCGCGTCATCATGGAAGTGATCGAGGAGCTGGGCCTGGCCGAAAAGACCATCGGCATCGCCCCCGTGGGTTGCTCGGTGCTGGCATACGATTTCATGAATGTCGACATGCAGCAGGCCGCACACGGACGCGCACCCGCACTGGCAACGGGCATCAAAAGGACATGGCCCGACAGGATCGTGTTCACCTACCAGGGCGACGGCGACCTGGCCGCCATCGGCACCGCCGAAACCATCCACGCCTGCAACAGGGGCGAGAACATCGTGATCGTATTCGTGAACAACGGCATCTACGGCATGACCGGCGGACAGATGGCACCCACCACCCTGCCCGGGATGAAATCCTCCACATCGCCCTACGGCAGGGATGTACACATCATGGGAAACCCCCTGAAGATCACCGAACTGATAGCAGAATTGCCCGGCACACGCTTTGTCACCAGGCAGGCGGTTCATACACCGGGGAATGTCAGGAAGACCAAACGGGCCATCCGCAAAGCCTTCGAAAACCAGCTGAACTTCAAGGAGGGGCTCAACTTCGTTGAGGTAGTGTCGAACTGTAACTCCGGATGGAAAATGACCGCCGTACAGGCAAACAAGTGGATGGAAGAAAATATGTTCCCCTTCTACCCCCTGGGCGACATCAAGGTTGACGGAGAATTGCTTAACAAATAAAAATGCAAGATTATGACTGAAGAGATCATCATAGCCGGTTTCGGAGGACAGGGCGTACTGTCGATGGGTAAGATCCTCGCCTATTCGGGCATCATGCAGGACCAGGAGGTGAGCTGGATGCCCTCCTACGGGCCCGAAATGCGCGGCGGCACCGCCAACGTTACCGTGATCCTGAGCGACGAACGCATCAGCTCACCCATACTCACCGAATTCGATACGGCCATCATCCTCAACCAGCAGTCGATGGACAAATTCGAAAAAGCGGTAAAACCGGGCGGACTGCTCATCTACGACGGCAACGGCATCAGCCGGCACCCCGAAAGGAAAGACATCCGCATCTTCCGTATCGATGCCACCGACGAAGCAGCCAAAATGGGCCTTACCAAGATCTTCAACATGATCGTGCTGGGCGGCTACCTCAAGGTAAACCCCATCGTTATGCTCGAAAACGTGATCAAAGGGCTGAAAAAGTCATTGCCCGAACGTTACCACCACATGATCCCCGACAACGAAAAGGCCGTTATGCGCGGCATGGAGATCATCAACCCCGTGGAATAGGAATACCCCTTCCACCCGGCCGCAACATCCATTCACCGGCATACCGGTACCGAAGACATCATTCCGTGCCTACTCCCCTGCCCGTCCCCGTCCCGCCGGGGCCGCATGCTAAAATTTTTATTCATTCAGGGCATATTTCCAAAACATATCATAACTTTACGCTTTGGCAATGCTGAAAAATCATGGCCCGGAAAAAACCGATCAGGATCCCTTCATTCTATGGCTTACGCATTTATTTGATAGCCAACATCCTTTTTATGTTCCTCGTTTTTCCCATTACCGGGGTACTCCTGATCAAACACGCCCCCGACCTGCAGAAATACCGGACGGGCGAATACAGTTTCATCATGCCCGACAGCATCCGTATCTCGCCCGACACCATTGCCTTGTCGTATAAAAATGTGCAGGACACAGCCGCCACAACAGATACCATCGCCATCCTTCCCATGGCGGAGGCAGACACAACAGACCGGCAAAAGGAGGCGCAAATCAATAAGATCAACGAAAGCGACCGCATGAGCATCCACTTTACGCGGGTGTCGTCGCTCTGGTCAAGGCTCATCCTCATCAGCTTCTTTCTGGGGTTTGCCTTTAACCTTCCCTTCAAGATATACCTCCGGAAAAAGAGAAAACGAAAAATTCCCGGCGAAAGATTGCGGAAATTCTGCAAGAAATACATCTTGAAAACACCCTTTATCAATGCCGGCATCCTCTTCGTCGCCTACGGCATAACCAGCGGGTTTATGCTGTACACCCTGCTGTTCCACCACGAATTCAACGAGATCACCCGCATGTTCTACCGGCAGTTCTTCTTCATCGTGGTGGTCTCCTCGCTGCTCACCCTGCTCTTCGTATATTTCTGGCAAAGGCACCGGGTACAGATCCGCTATATCGAGCATTTCTTTTCGCCGGAGGAGCTTCGCAAAAGGATCTTCAACCTGAAAGTGGGAAGGATCAGGAACAGGCTGTGGATCTCCAGCGCCATGACCACCTTCCTGCCGCTGCTTATCGTGCTCTTCTATATGCTCATCAGCATCACCAACGTGAACGAGATCATCGATGAACCCTTGAACGCCGACCACCTGAAGATCCTGATCGGCAAATATCTGGGCTATACCGGCGGGGCCGATATACAGGTGGGCGGGGCCCTGATCTACGTCAACCTCTTCGACACCTATATCATGCTGATCGGCACCTTTACGGGCATCTTCATCTCCTTCCTGTACATACTGATGTTCGTACGCTGGACCACGCAGGACATCGTGTACCCGGTGAAGGAGTTGCTGCTGAACATACAAAGGACCGGGCGGGGCGAGATGGAATCGTACAGCATCGTGCGCACGAACGACGAGATCGGTGAGCTCACGGAAGGCTACAACCTGATGAGCCGGCAGCTCAAGGACTATATAGAAAACATCAGCCGGATGAACGAGGCCAACGCCCGCTTTGTGCCGCGGCAGTTCCTGGAATTCCTGGGCAAGGACAGCATCGCCGATATTCAACTGGGCGACCAGGTGCAGAAGGAGATGAGCGTGCTTTTTACCGACATCCGCGATTTCACGGGTATCTCGGAGCACATGAGCCCGAAGGAAAACTTCAATTTCCTGAACAACTACCTCGGCTACATGGAGCCGGTGATCAGGAACAACCACGGCTTTATCGACAAGTTCATCGGCGACTCCATCATGGCCCTGTTCCCCGAAAACACGGAAAGCGCCATCAACGCCTCCATCGAGATGCGCATCAAGCTGGCGGAGTTCAACCACATCATCGGGCAGTTCGGGCAGGACCCCATCGACAGCGGCATCGGCATCCATACCGGCAGCCTGATGCTGGGCATCGTGGGCGGCGAGGGGCGCATGGAGGGCACCGTGATCTCCGATGCCGTGAACCTCGCTTCGCGCCTCGAAGGGCTTACGAAATTGTACGGATCGTCGGTGATCATCACCGAGGAAACGCTGATCAAGATCAGCAACCCCTCCGATTACCATTACCGTTTCCTGGATGTGGTGAGGGTGAAGGGTAAAAACGAGGCCGCCTATATCTTCGAGATCATCGACGGCGACCCGCCCGAAAGCAGGGAACTGAAGATCAAGACCCTGGATCTTTACGTGAAGGCCATCAGGCTTTACAAGGGCAAGGAATTCGGGAAAGCCCTGAAGGGCTTCGGTGAGGTGGCAGCGGTGAACCCGGCCGACAAAACCGCCCTGCTGTATATGGATCGCTGCCGGAAATTCATCGATTCGGGGCTGCCCGACGACTGGGACGGCATTGAAAGGTTTACCTGATCGCAGCCTCGTACACGAAGAGGGGTACAAACGACGTTATGTATGAAAGCAGAGGAACCCACATGGAATATCAAAAAGTGAAGGAAGACATCATCGGCAGGTTGCGGGCCGAACTCAACCCGCTCCTTGCCTACCATAATGCAGACCATACCCTCGACGTGCTGGAGGCCGCCACGCGCCTGGCCGGTCTCGAAAACATCAACGGCCACGATCGCGACCTGCTGCTCACGGCGGCCCTTTTCCACGATACGGGCATGCTGCAGACCTATGCCGGCCATGAAGAGGCCAGCGCCGAAATCGCACATGAGATACTGCCCGCCTATGGCTACGATACAGCCGACATCAACACCATCGCCGGGATGATCCTGACTACGCAAATCCCGCAAAGTGCAGGCTCACACCTTGAAAAAATGCTCTGCGACGCCGACCTCGACTACCTGGGCAGGGACGACTTCTTCATGATCGCACACCAGTTGCGCTACGAATGGAATGTGCTGAACTTCCGGCACACCACCCTGCGCGAATGGTACGAGCTGCAGATCGTCTTCCTCGAAAACCACCGCTTCTTCACTCAAACGGCCAGAAAGATGCGCGAAAGCACCAAAGCCGGCAACCTCAGACAGATCAAAGAACTCGTATGTTTTATGCAATATAAATAGATGCCGGCCCCAACCGGCAAGGTTTAATAAATCTTTCGTCAGTCCCAAAAAAATATTTTCTATATTTGTCTGGAATTATCCCCATAAAAAAAAACACAAAAACAGCCTACCATGGAAAGCATGTTAAAAAAAGTCATCATCGTCCCGACAGATTTTTCGGAAGTATGCAACAATGCAGTACAGCAGGCAGCCGGTGCTGCAAAGCTGCTGCAATACAAGCTGGTACTGCTTCACGTGATCGACAAGAACACCAAAGCCTTTCTGAAGAGCCAGGGCCAGGGCCCTGAGCATATCGACAAGCAACTGGAAGACATCGCCGCCGGCGTGATCAATGATTACGGCATTGATGTTGAAACCATTGCCCGGGAAGGCGACATCTTCACCACCATCAGCCAGGTGGCGGGCGAGGTGGATGCCAGCATCATGTACCTGGGAACCCACGGCAAGGTAGGCATGCAGAAACTCACCGGCAGCTATGCCCACAAGGTGGTGACCAGCTCGCCGGTGCCGGTGATCGTGGTACAGAAAAGAAAGTTCGAAGGGCCCTACCGCAGGATCGTATTCCCCATCACGGGTGATGCAGGCATCTGGGAAAAGACCGAATGGGCAACCCATATCGCCAGGCAGTTCAAGGCCAACATCATGATATACAGGCTGCCGGGCGAGGAAACAAAACACGCAGTGGAAGGCATCGCCAAACATTTCGACAAGAACGACATACACTATACGGTCAACGAATCCCCGAAAGCAAGCGGTTTCACGGCAAAAGTGCTCGAATTCGCCACATCCAACAATGCCGACATGATCCTCATCATGACCAATCCCGACAAAGGATTTACCTCCTTCATCCTGGGCAGCTACGACGAGGAACTCATGTTCAACACGCCGCAAATCCCGGTGATGCTCGTTAACCCGCGCGACTACAACTGGAAGAAGATCGTCCCCTATTAATGGACAGAAAACATTTCCGACGGGCTGCCATTTACCGGCAGCCTTTTTTTTAACGTTTCAAAACAGTGATTTTTTCCTATTTTTGCTAAGCCAGTAACCACTCAAAAACAAAACCATATGGAAAATCCCCTGCAAGACATTGTCATGGTACCCACCGACTTCTCAGAGACCTGTCAGAACGCCATCGATCATGGCGTGGAACTTGCCGAATACCTCAACTACGATCTCGTGATCCTGCATGTGATCAACCGCGAATCGAAAACCCAGCTCCGGAAAACCAACCAGGAAATCTCGCTGCTCATCGACAAGCTGAACGACATTGCCAACGACATCCGCGAGCGTTCCAGGGTCATCGTACAAACCATCACCCGCGAGGGCAGCATCTTCGATGAGATACACGGCACGGCAAAAGAACTGGGTGCCAAGCTCATGGTACTTGGAACCCACGGCAAGAAAGGCCTGCAGTACCTGGTAGGAAGCCATGCCCTGAAGGTGGTCACCAAATCGCCGGTACCCACCGTGGTGGTGCAAAAACGTTCCTTTATGCACGGTTACAAAAAGATCGTTTTCCCCATCAACAGCTTCACCGAAGCCCGGCAACAGGTGCAATGGACCATGCACATGGCCAAAACCTTCGGATCGGAGATCCTGATCTTCCGCCAGCCAAATACCGACCGCGACATTGCCAACAAGATAAAGGTGGTTACGGCCCAGATCGAGGAAGCTTTCAATAAGAATGGGATACAGTACTCGGTGAAGGATGCCGCAAGGAAAGGCAATTTTGCGGGGCAGCTCATCGACTATGCTGCCGCCGAAAGGGCCGACCTGGTGATGATCATGACCGATGCCGACATCTTCTCGCCCGACTTCAACGCCGGGGCATGGGATGAAAAGATGATGTTCAACAAGCCGCAGATACCGGTGATGTGCATCAACCCCCTGATGACCGGGAAGGTATACTACGAATACATAACGCTGATCTGATCAGGCCCTGCCCGGCAGTGGCGCAGCCGTCGCGGCCATGGACATCCGAAAAAAAATACAGCATGAATGGGATGCGCGGCCCCTGCGCCTCATCCTCCTTCTGGCCATTCTCACACGCCTGCTTGCCGTGGTATTTTCGAAAGGCTTCGGCTGGTTCGACGACCACTTCCTGGTGATCGAGGCGGCGCAGTCGTGGGTCGACGGCTACGACTACAACCGCTGGCTTCCGGGCAGCGAGGGCAACGAAGGCCCCACGGGGCATAACCTCTTCTATACCGGTCTCCACTACCTGCTATTCAAGCTTTTCAGCATCATGGGCCTTGAGGGCCCGCAGGCGAAGATGTTCGTGGTGCGCCTGCTCCATGCCGCACTCTCGCTCACGGTGATCCTATTCGGCTACAGGCTCAGCCTTCAGGCCGGCGGCAGGCAGGCCGCCCGCATGGCAGCCCTGCTGCTGGCGGTGATGTGGTTCTTTCCCTTCATCGCCGTGCGCAACCTGGTGGAGTTTGCCTGCGTCCCCTTCCTGCTGTGGGGCACCTGGCTGCTAAGCCGTGAAAGCGACAGCCGCAGGCGGCTGCTGTACGCCTTCCTGGCGGGACTGCTGCTCGGGCTGGCCTTCTCCATCCGCTTCCAGTCGCTGATATACGCCGGCGGCATCGGCCTCGCCCTGCTCATCACGGGCAGGTGGAAGGAAGCCCTGGCCACGGGAGCCGGCATCATCACGGCGGCCTTCCTCTGCCTGGCCGTGATCGACCTCTTCATCTGGGGGTACCCATTCGCGGAGCTGGCCGAATACATCCGCTACAACATGCACCACTACGGCGAATACATCACCGGCCCCTGGCACCGCTACCTGCTGGTGATCGTGCTGCTGCTGGTCCCGCCCGTGAGCCTCTTCCTGCTCTTCGGCTTCTTCTACGGCTTCATCAAAAAGCCAAAACAAAACCTGCTGATCTTTCTTCCGGTGATGATCTTCCTGGCCTTCCACTCCTATTTCCCGAACAAACAGGAAAGGTTCATCCTTCCCATCGTCCCCTTCATCATCACCGCCGGCACGGCGGGATGGTACCTCTTCCTCGAAAAGAGCGGCTACGGCAGGCGCTTCGGCAGGATCCTGAAGGCCAAATGGGCCTTCTTCTGGGTGGTGAACCTGGCCCTGCTGCTGGTGATCAGCACCACTTACAGCAAACGCTCCAGGGTGGAGAGCATGAGCTACCTCTCCCGTTACGACGACATCCGCCTCATCCTGGTCGAGAACAGCAACCGCGGCAGCACCAACCTCCTGCCCATGTATTACCTGGGGCAATGGGTGCGCTATATGGAAGTAACGCAGGAAAGGCCTGCCGCCTCCATCCCCCCCTGGTTCACCGAAAACCCTGAAAACGCCCCATGTTTCTTTATTTTCGAGGGCGATAAAAGGCTGGATGCGCGCGTGGGCGCGATGAAGGCCCTTTTCCCTGAGATGGTGTACGAAACCCGCATACGTCCGGGCTTCATCGACAGCATCCTGCACCGGCTGAACCCCGTGAATGAGAACCAGAATGCGTATATTTACAGAAACAGCCGGCATTACCCCGACAGCAAGCAGACAAGGCCATGAGGACGGAAGAAGCCAGGAAACGGATCAATGATTTGCGGGATGCGCTGAACCGGCACAACCACCTCTATTATGTGCAGGCGGCGCCTGAGATCAGCGACTATGAATACGACATGCTGATGGAGGAGCTGCTCAGGCTGGAGGCGGCCTGCCCGCAATTTTCCGACCCGCACTCCCCCAGCCGGCGTGTGGGCGGCACCATCACGAAAGAGTTTCCCGCGGTGCGGCACCGCACCCCCATGCTGTCGCTCTCGAACACCTATTCCCGTGAAGAGATCATGGAATTCGACCAACGGGTGCGGAAGTCGCTGGGTGATGCGCCCGAATATGTGTGCGAGCTGAAGTACGACGGCGTGGCCATCTCCGTGACTTACGAGGGCGGCCGCTTCGTGCGTGCCGTGACCCGTGGCGACGGCAGCCGCGGCGACGAGGTGAGCAACAACGTGATGACCATCCGCAGCGTACCCCTGCGGCTGCAGGGCGACTACCCCCCTGTGCTGGAGGTGCGGGGAGAGATATACCTTCCGCTCGACGGCTTCCGCCGCATCAACGAAGAGCGTGAGCAGGCCGGCGAGCCCCTTTTTGCCAACCCGCGCAATGCCGCCGCCGGCAGCATCAAGATGCAGGACAGCGCCATGGTGGCAAGGCGGCCCCTCGACTGCATCTTTTACCATGTGCTGGGCGAAGGGCTGAAGGAACAAAGCCACTACGGCAACCTCATGGCCGCCAGGAACTGGGGCTTCAAGGTATCGGAATATATCATCCGGACCCGCGAAACACAGGAGATCTTCGCCTTTATCGACGAGATGGCAGCGGCCCGCGGCCAACTGTCGTTCGACATCGACGGGGTGGTGATCAAGCTGAACGACTACCGGGCGCAGCAGGAGCTGGGCAGCACGGCCAAGAGCCCACGCTGGGCCATCGCCTACAAGTTCAGGGCCGAACAGGCCGTGAGCCGCCTGCTGTCGGTAAGCTACCAGGTCGGGCGCACCGGCGCCGTCACCCCCGTGGCCAACATCGAAGCCGTTCCGCTGGCCGGCACCATCGTGAAACGCGCCAGCCTTCACAATGCCGGCATCATGGAAGGGCTCGGCCTGCACGGGGGCGACCTGCTGCGGGTGGAAAAGGGCGGCGACATCATCCCCAAGATCACCGGCGTGGTACCCGAAAGCAGGGTGGCCGCCGCAAAGCCCGTCCGCTTTATCAGCCATTGCCCCGAATGCGGCAGCGGGCTGATACAGAAAGAGGGCGAGGCCGCCCACTACTGCCCCAACGAAAAGGGCTGCCCCCCGCAGATAAAGGGCAGGATCGAACACTTCATCGGCCGCCGTGCCATGGACATCGACAGCCTGGGCGAAGGAAAGGTGGAGATACTCTACGACAAAGGCCTCATCCGCGACCCCGCCGACCTCTACCACCTGAAGATGGACGACATGCTGGGGCTGGAAGTAAGCTACCCCGCCGAAGGCGACGGCAGGGAGCGCCGGGTGAAGTTCAGGGAGAAGACCTGCCGGAATATCCTCAACGGCATCCGCGCCTCGCTGGAAACGCCCTTTGAGCGCGTGCTCTTTGCACTGGGCATCCGCTACGTGGGCGAGACGGTTGCAAAGACCCTGGCACGGGAGTTCAGGTCGGCGGCGGCACTGGCCGGGGCAGACACGGAAAGGCTGGCGGCCGTGCACGACATCGGCGAACGCATCGCCGCCTCGGTATACAAGTATTTCCGCGATGCGGACAACATCAGGCTGCTGGAAAGGCTGGCGGCCGCCGGGCTGAAGATGGAGATGGAGGATGACGGACAGGAACTGCCGCAGGTTTTACAGGGCAAGAGCTTTGTGATCAGCGGCACCTTTGGCGGGCATTCGCGCGAGGCCATCAGGGAGATGATAGAAGCCTATGGCGGCCGGAACAGCAGCAGCCTCTCGGCACGCACCGGCTTCCTCCTGGCCGGGGAGCAGGCAGGCCCCGCCAAGCTTGAAAAAGCGCATACGCTCGGCATCCGGGTGATCGGCCCCGGCGAGTTCTTCGAAATGATCGGCAAAGAAGCGCTGGGGTAAGCCCGGGCAGCTCCCGCATCCCGGCCGGGATGGTCAGTCCCGTATATTTTCTTTCACTGCGCACCCCTTATCTGAGATCCGCAAAAAAAAAGAGGCAGCCGGCCTGATAGGAGCCGGCTGCCTCTTCCATGATATTTAAAAATATGATTATTCGCTGATCCTCCTCTTGCGGGCATTGTAATACTTGCGCAAGCCGTACCCCAACGCCAGCGACACCAGCAGCACCAGTCCGCTGCCAATGGGAGCGCCACCGATGAACACATGTCCGCTTGACGGGCCCGGCGGGGGCGGCGGGGGCGGCGGTGCCGCCATGAGGCTGCCCAGGGGCAGCAGTACGAGGATGAATAAAATGAGAATCAATACTTTTTTATTTTTCATGACCGGAAAATTTAAATGCCTTATGCTGTTTATTTTCTATTGGTTACTTTGATATCAGTACTTTTTCGGAATACACCGCCTTGTCGGTGATCACCTTTACCACATAATAGCCTGTCTGGTCGCTCACGTGGAAGCGCAGCGGGCTGGCATTCACCGTGACCTTATTGACCAGGAGGTTGCCCATCATATCATAGACCAGCACTTCGCGGATGCGTTGCTCGCTGTTGTTCACGATGATGGCATCGGAGCGGTGGCTGTAGATCTTCACAGGCTCAACACTCAGATCGTCCACGCCAAAGGCCTGATCAAAGAAATGCAATACAAAACGGTCGTAGGGATCGGCGGGTGAAGCGCTAAACCCGTAGTTTTCGCCGCTTCTCATATCAAACCAATCAGCCCCGGGGAAACTCTTGTCTTCAAGCATGATGCTGATACCGCTGTAGAAACTTTCCAGAAACTCGGTACCGAAGCTATAGGTTGCTTCCGCTCCTGCCTTGAAAGCCAGCGGAATGCTTACCAGTTCGTCCTCAAGGGCAGGCCTCACGTCAATGGTCAGGTTCTGCCCATCGGAGCTGACAGTATAGATTTCGGTTGCCATTTCAGCATATACGCTGGGCCAGTCAAGTGCATCATAGCTCTTCTCGTAGGCATTCGTCACGGCTTCGTCATCCATGAAACGGATATAGAGTTCATCCTGTGTGCCGTTTCCGCCCTGCGTATATAATCTCATATAATTCATATGATCTTCCTTCAGGTAAGGCTGGTCGTTGTGAACCCTGTGTGTGGTTTCCACTTCAAGGCTGGTGGCGGTTCCGGATTCAATGAAGGCCGATTGCCCCAGCTGGATGTACCTGCAACTCAGGTTGCCTGTAGTGGTGTTGTGTACATATGAATAATAATTGCCAAGTGTTTCGTTCCAGATATAAACGGCATCAACCACACCACCGCTATTAAGCGGGTCTGTAATGATTAATCCCCAGTCGATCGGTGAGGGATAGGGGTTACCGACCAGGTTCATCACCCCGGCGGTGATCGGGATGGAGATATCTGCAGCCAGGATATCGTCGGTGAAGTAATTTGTCTGAGCCACATTGTTATTGTATGTACTCAGGATGAAGCCATAGCCCAGGTCGGTGGGGCGGGTATAGGCATAGATGTTTTCCCACTGGTTGGTGGTTCCGTTATACTGGAAGGCGTAGCTTTGACCCGGTATGAGGTCGAAATCCTGCAACACCTGGTTGGCCACCGGGGCGGCCACCTGGTGGAAGTAATAATCTGCTTCCACCACAGTATTTTCGGCATAGTACCTTTCCACCCCGTAGGTTCCCGCGCCGCTTAGGAGGTTCGGGATCAGGGAGCCGGTGCCTGTGGCATCGGATTGAATTATCACACCTTCTGGAATGGGGTTTTCGAGGGTTCCGGATACCGTAAGGCCGGCGCCCGGCGCTATGCTGAGGTAGGCGTCGTTAATTGACGTTGAACTTTGATCATGAACCCTTACAGTACTAAGAAACGCATATGTTGCCTGAGGAGCTGTAATAGATCCGGTACCTTCCCATATTGAAGCATTTAATGAACCAGTAGTAGCATCAGGATTCAGAGGAGTCCAGGAATTATTACTATAAACTGCACCAAGCCATAAAAGATTTAAGTCTGCATCGTATAGGTTGGGAATATTGTATAAAATCGGTCCTGCTACTGTGAAATTCTGGTGAGACTGTTGGCCATCCATCGTAGACTGGTCATAGACTATTTCTGCATCCTGTGTATTGTCAGCAATAACTATCGAGATTCTTAACCAACTTGTGAAACTCGTGGGGACTTCATTGAAAACATTTTGATTAGTTGAAGTTCCAAATGCAGATGTAGTTCCGACTACCAATCTGTTCGGCTGATTATCTGTTGGGCCTCCTATATTATAATATGGGAAGCCTGCTACTAGTTCACCTTCTGCCAAGGTTAACTTTTTGACCGAAATCTTTCCATTAGTAACAATACTTGAACCAAAAGCATTTGATGGATAAGTAATTGCCAAAAAAAGATTCCTGTGAAAAGTTCCTGCGACATTGCATCTTACATCAACATCAAAAACAAGGGAATCAGGATCAACACCTGGGTTCGGTCCATAAGCAATTTTTGGGTTGGTTATCCTGAATTCAACAGTTTGCCCGACAAGTTGATTCTGAGTAATAACTATTGCAATTATACTCAGTAATAATATCAATTTTTTCATGTTTATAATTTTTTCTATATTATTCAATTGACAATATTTGTTATTCAGGAATTGATGAACCTTTACCATAATTTGAATACCATAACACATCCATATCGTTTGGGAAAACATTGCCATCCATATCGAAGTCTCCACCTGAATATCCATTGAGGCCATAATCTGTATACCAAATTACATCAACATCATTTGGAAAGATATTTCCATCTCCGTCGGCATCACCAGACATCAATCCCCAAACTGCAGGAGTAGAACCGATCAGTTTTGCGCCCGAACTTTCCTGATAAATAGCTCCAGAAATAGAATAATCATATTCAAATAAGCCATTATCACTGATCGAGATTGAATTATTTGAAATTACACCCATATGATTTCTATGATAAAGCACTACATAAATATTATCAGTGACAGGGGTTATGCCATCAACCCTAATTGGCGATGAACCATCGGTGGAGACTAAGCTTCCATCTTGTTTAATAAAGCATGCAACAGTTCCTAAAATCTTGGTTCTGTTGGCAACACCAGGTGAAGTTCCATATCTAACTTGAACCAATATCCAATCTACCACTCCAGAGGGTATACTGGTTACGCTTTCAGCACCAGTATAATACCAACGCGGTGTTCCGAGACCGTAGTATGGGAGCGTTACATTGTATGGCTGGTTTAGAGGAATAAGGCCTTGAGTATTTAGATTTACATTCATTTCGTTTGTGGAGGTGCTATAAGGTCCTTCAAGATAAGCTTTCAGATCAAAAACATAAGCCAACCTACTTGCTCCACTCCAATCAGAGAATGAAGCAACATTGGATGCAGTAAGCGTGTTCCCACTTGAAATATCATAATTTATCCAGCTTGGGTCGACATATTGCAGGGTATAGAGGTTTGCCTTGTCGCCTGTAACGTCATCATCCGTAAAAGTAAAAGTAAGATCACAATCCATGTCTGTAATTCCTGCACTGCCGAGTGACCAGTATCTGCTGAGGTAATCGTCAGCCGTTGGAATGTCGGGATGCACGGCATTGCTTACCCTGACGGAAGCGTATGCCGAATTAAAGGTGCTTGAATTAAAGTCAATGACTACCGGAGAATACTCAGCCGTACCGGTATTGTCGCCAATCGTGAAGGTCCAGGCAGCAGGATCATAGGTCCCGTCGGAAAATTCTTTTATCACTTCCCCGCTGTTGTCGGCTACGATCATATTACTGGCGGAAGGCGTTCCGGCCACAGCCGTGGCTGCGGTGCCGAACACCAAATTATTGGTGCCGATATCTAAAAGGCCGGAGGTGAGCGTCATGGTCCCATCCACCCTGGCATTGTTCCCAAGGTCGACGCCGGCGGCGTTATTAATGGTAAGCCCGGTAAATTCGCTGGCCGAGCTGCCGGCGATGCTCTGTGCGGCGGTTCCGTTAAAGACGAAGGTGCCGCTGCCCAGGCTGGCGGTGCCGTTGTTGGTAAAGCCGCCCTTGAGCGATACGGTACCGTCGTTGTCGAGCGTGGCGCCTGTTTCTATGGTCACATTGGAACTCACCACCACGCTGGTCCCTGTAGAGACCTTCATGGAGGATCCGTTCTTGATGACGATATCAGCAAAAGCCGAACTGAATTGAAATGAGAGCAGCGCGATAAAGATCATCATGCCCCCCCATAAAAGTTTTTGCTTTTTCATATGATGCATTTGTTTAAAGGTATCGTAATTCATCGCAATTTAATAAAATCTGTGCAAAAATACAATGTTTAATTATTAAAAAAAATCGCATATCGACAAAATAACAAATATTTAACGTTGCTCACCATGGGACGATGGCTTGTTTCGGCATAGGAAAAACGCTCATTCTTGTGAAGTTTCCCGCCGGCCGCGTCCTCCGGTCACTTGCCCCGGAATGCGCTAAAAACGCGCTGTGCGTTGCAGGTTCCGTTTTTATCCGCTTTTGTGTTTTCATCTTTAACACTTACCAACAAATAAAAGGCGGAATGGTTTGAAACGCTTTCAAATAATCAAAGAACAAAGGCAGGTTGCGAGTTTTTGTGTGTTTTTACAGCATGCCCTTCACCTGAAAAACAGCCGGTATCCCTGTTGGTCACACGCAAATCCCAATCGGTTTCAATTCAGGTAATCCGGTGATCCCACCTGGCTTCAGCATACAAAAGAACCGCAAACGGGCTGGCTTATAAATGATAAGGCCTGTTTTGTCTGACCAGTAAGGTGCCGGAAATAAAGAAGAGGGTTTGAATGAATGCTCAAATATACGAAAGATTTCGATAAAAACAAGTATTTTCTCCAAACCCGCGCATATCCGGTTTCCCCTTACACCCGTAACTGCTCCCCGGCCCGTTTTTCCGGAATAAACCGCAACCCGGGCCAAGACGCCCGGGTTGTATGGGCAAGTACGATATTTAAGAAATTAGAAACCCGAATCCTATAAACTTAAGGCATTACTCCCCATCTGGTTTATCGCTAACCCAATTGGTAATGGCGAACAAACGTTTATATCAACCCGCATAAAAACCCTCCCGCCGGAATATATCCGGAAGGAATTTCCTGCTCTCGCAACAGACTTGTCAAAGAACCCGGGGCGCTGACCGGGCGGGAGGCCGCAGCCTCCCTCCTCCTGCCCTTCCGCACATGCCTTCCTGATCAGCGAGCCAAAGATATACACAAGGTACCCGGCAATGCAAATTCTGCACCTAGACAAACACTGGACAGCGGCGGAAAGCAGCGGGGATGAGGGGTTTCAGGGTTTCAGTGTTTCAGGGTTTCAGTGTTTCAGTGTTTCGGTGTTTCAGGGTTTCAGTGTTTCAGTGTTTCAGTGTTTCGGTGCCTGCCCCGAGAACTCGGTGATTAAATGGTTAAATGGTTAAATGGCTAAATGGTAATTCGTCCTTTAGACTAAACAAATCACCGAAGCACCGAATCAACAGTGTTTCAGTGCTTGCCCCGAAAC